>Ga0222428_100096_pt1 | contig 145240 bp, 141 predicted proteins | sample 2B5Ametagenome_FD_182471 | JGI IMG/M metagenome (GOLD analysis project Ga0222428, IMG submission 182471) | Enriched microbial communities from leaf-cutter ant dump, University of Wisconsin, Madison, United States - 2B5A (version 2) | ecosystem: Environmental > Terrestrial > Nest > Insects nest...
TTCTTGGGCGTCGTGGTGTACACACGGGTGCACACGCCACGGCGCTGGGGAGAGTTTTCCATCGCAGGGCTCTTGGACTTGATCTTTTCGACCTCGCGCCCCTGACGGACCAGTTGATTAATGGTTGGCATTGATACGTCCCAAAACGTGAAATTTGCTCTATTGAGCGAAAACGTGAATCCCTTCGGAAATTCCGAAAAGCCTTCTAATGTAGCAGGATGCCCCGGTCAGGGCAAGTGCATCACTTGATCCACAGGCGGATGGCGTCCCAGGCGCGGCCAAAAATACCCGCCTGCTCCACCCCTTCCAAGGCGACCAGCGGCACCTCGGCCAGTTGCTGGTCGCCCAGCGACGCTTTCAGCGTGCCGATGGACTGCCCCTTGGTGAAGGGCGCGACCAGCGGATCGGGGCGCACCACCTGGGTGGTGATCTTGCCGGAGCTGCCGGACGGCACGGTGACGACGATGGCGTCGTCGCGGCCCACTTTGAGCGTGCTCTGCGTGCCCTTCCAGACAGCGGGCGTGGCGACGGGTGCGCCCGCGTCGAACAGCTTGACGGCCTCGAACGCGGTGTAGCCCCAGTTCAGCAGCTTCTGGCTTTCGTTGGCGCGGGCGTTCTCGCTGGCGGCGCCGAGCACGATGGACAGCAGGCGGCGCTGGCCCACGCCGGGGAAGTCGCGCTTGGACGTTGCTACCAGGCAGTAGCCCGCCGCGGCCGTGTGGCCGGTCTTGAGGCCGTCCACCGTCGGGTCGCGGAACAGCAGCGAGTTGCGGTTGCTGCCGTTGGACGCCGGCGTGCCCGGGTAGCTGTACTGCTTGGTGGCGTAGTAGTGCATGTACTCCGGGAAGTCCTTCATCAGCCGCGTGGCCAGCACGGAGAGGTCGCGCGCCGTGGTGGTGTGGCCGGGCTCGGTGAGGCCCTCGGGGTTCTTGTAGTGCGTGCCCTTCATGCCCAGGGCCTGGGCCTGGTCGTTCATGAGCTTGACGAAATTCTCGGCCGTGCCGCCCACGCCCTCGGCCAGGGCCATGGTGGCGTCGTTGCCGGACTGCACGATCATGCCCTTGATGAGGTCCTCGACCGGCACCTGCATCTTGGGGTCGATGAACATGCGCGAGCCAGGCATCTTCCAGGCGCGCACGCTCACGGGCAGCTTCTGGTCCAGGCTGATCTTCTTGGCGCGCAGCGCGTCGAAGACCAGGTAGCCGGTCATGAGCTTGGTGAGCGAGGCCTGCTCCACCGGGGAATCGATGTCCTTGGCGGCCAGCACCTGGTTGGCGGTCACGTCCACCAGCAGGTAGGTGCGCGCGGCGATCTCGGGGGGCTGGGGAACGGTCTGGGCCGTGGCGGAAAAGGAGAAGAAAAAGGCCAAGGCGGGCGCGGCGAGCGCCTTCAGGAAACGATTCATTGGGTAGTCAGGCGGTGAGGTGGCGCGCCACCAGGTTCTTCAAAAGCGGCAATTGTCCGTGAAAGAAATGCCCGCCCGCCGGGATGACGGTAACGGGCAGTATCTGCGGGCGCGCCCAGTCCATCACGGCGGACAGGGGCACGGTGTCGTCCTGCTCGCCGTGCACGACCAGGGTGCGCAGGTGGGCCTCGGGCGGCACGGGGGCCACGGTGAAGCGGCTGGCCGCCGTGCCGACCAGCACCACGCGCTCGACGCGGCCCTGGGGCCAGAGCGCCTGCAGGGCATGGCTGGTGACGAAGGCGCCGAAAGAGAAGCCTGCCAAGGCCAGCGCCCCCTCGGGCGCCACCTGCTCGACCACGGCCAACAGGTCATCCAGCTCGCCCCGGCCCTCGTCGTGCGCGCCCGCGCTCGCGCCCACGCCACGGAAGTTGAAGCGCACTGCGGTAAAGCCGCACTGGACGAAGGCGCGCGCCAGGGTCTGCACCACCTTGTTGTCCATGGTGCCGCCGAACAGCGGATGGGGGTGGGCGATGACGGCCACGCCACGGGGCTGCGCCGCCGCATCGCGCACCGCCTCGATGGCGCCGGCGGCGCCGGAGAGGGTCAGGCGTTCGGTGTGTGCATTCACGGTTTGCTTGCTACTCGATCAATAGCTGCCAGCGCTTGCTACATAAGCGCTGAAGGCCAAAAACACTATGAACCGGAATCAGCGGCCAAGTTCCGCCGGCGTGACGAGGCGTTCCACCACCTGGCCGTTCTTCAGGTGCGATTCGACGATCTCGTCGATGTCGTTCACGTCCACGTAGGTGTACCAGGTGCCCTCGGGATAGACCACGGCGATCGGCCCGCCCGCGCAGCGGTCCAGGCAGCCCGCCTTGTTCACGCGCACCTTGCCGGGGCCGGCGAGTCCCGCCGCCTTGACCTGGGCCTTGCAGCGGTCGAATGCGTCCTGGGCGCCATGGTGCGCGCAACTGTCCTCGCCGTTGGTGCGGTCGTTCAGGCAGAAGAAGATGTGGCGTTGGTAGTAACCGGGCGCGGTAGGGTTGTCGCTCATGTCGGCATTCTACGAACCCCCGCCCCATGCAACTGGCACGGTCCGGGCCAGCGGACGCCGTGGAACTGGCTCTGCCAGGCCACTGGCGTCGTCCCCCTGGGGGGAAGGCGCCGAAGGCGGCTCAGGGGGGATCCCTTTTCGACACGCGCACCAGCACATACAGCAGCGCGGCGTAGGGCCACAGCCAGCCCAGCCACTGACCCAGGCCATAGAAGCGGATGAAGCGGCCCTGCTCCCAGATCTGCAGCGTCTGCGCGAAGTACGCGCTGGTGGGCGCCTGGTTGAGCAGCGCCAGGTGCCAGGCCAGCGCCACCAGCAGCAGGGCCGCGCAGGCGCGGCGCGGCAGGGCCAGCATCAGCACGGCCAGGGCCAGCGCGCCCCACACGCCCAGGCGCGCGGGCAGGCCCATCCACTCCCAGGCGTGCACCGGCCCCCAGCTCAGCGCGGACGACAGCGCCGTCAGCACCACCCCCACGGCCACCACGCCCAGCGCGAACAGCGCGCGCCGGCCCACGGAGCGGATCACACAGTAGCCCAGCAGGCAGGGGATGAGCAGGCCCAGCGTGACGCACAGCAGCTCGCCGCCGGGCGAGAGCGGCACCAGGGGCGCCTCGCGCACCGGCAGCCAGTCGAGGAAGGGCGTGTCGGCCAGCAGCTCGGTGAGCGCGGCTTCCAGCCGCTCCAGCACCTGCCCCAGCCCGAAGGGCACGGCCGCCGGGAACAGCAGCGCCAGCGGCCACAGCGCCAGCAACGCCAGGGCGCCGCTCGCGTCGGCCACGAACCAGCGCCCGCGGAAATCGCTCCAGCGGTCGATGGCGCCCAGGCGCTCCAGCAGCGCGGCGCTCAGCGCGCCCGCCAGCGTGCCGCCGATGTTGAGCAGCCAGTCCATGTTGGACGGCACGCGCCGGGGCAGGTAGATCTGCAGGAACTCCATGGACAGCGACAGCAGCGCCCCCGCCAGCGTCGCCAGCCAGATCCCCCACACCGGTGCGCCGCGCGGCCAGCCGGAGCGCAGCAGGGCCAGCACCAGCAGGAAGCCCAGCGGCGCGTAGCCCGCGACGTTGATCGCCACGTCGAACCCCGTCCAGTACGGCGGCGGGATCCTGGCCGTCAGGAACACCAGCGGGTCGATGCCCTGGGCGCGCCAGCCGTCGAACGGGAACAGGCTGGCGAAGACGATGAGCGCCGTGTAGATCAGCGCCAAAGGCCATGCGGAGGTCTTGTGCACGCCTTAAAAGGGTTTGACGACCACGAGCACCACGGCGGCCACCAGCAGCAGCACGGGCGCCTCGTTGAACCAGCGGAACCACCGGTGGCTGCGGCGGCTCGTGCCGTCGGCCAGCTTGCGCAGCAGCACACCGCAGGCGTGGTGGTAGCCGATCACCAGCACCACCACGGTGAGCTTGGCATGCATCCACCCATTGCCCGGCCCGCGTCCGATGCCGTAGCCCAGCCACAGCCACAGGCCCAGCGCCAGAGCGGGCACGGCCAGCAGCGTGGTGAAGCGCAGCAGCTTGCGCGCCATGAGCAGCAGGCGCTCGCGCTCCGCCACGGAGCCCGGGGCCACCATCGCCAGGTTGACGAAGATGCGCGGCAGGTAGAACAGGCCGGCGAACCAGCTGGCGACGAAGACGATGTGGAAGGCTTTGACCCAGAGCATCCGGGCAGTGTAGGGCAACGCCCCTGGCCCGGATGGCTCCGCCCAGACTCAGAACTGGTGGTTCACGCTGAGCTGGTAGCTGCGCGGCGCGCCGTAGTAGCCGGCGTAGCGCAGGGTGTTGATGTACTTCTCGTTGGTGATGTTGTTCACGTTCAGGCGCAGCGTGGTCTGGGGCTGCACCTGCCACGCGACGAAGGCGTTGAGCACGGCGTAGCTGCCCTGGCGCACCGTGAAGCCGCTCGATTCCTCGTTGGAGATCTTGCTCTGCCACCGGGCGCTGGCGCCGAAGGACAGCGCGGGGTTGCTCGGCAGGCGCGCGCGCAGCGCCAGGTTGGCGGTGCGGCGCGGCACCCAGGAATAGGTGTCGCTGCCGTCCGGGCCGGTCAGCTTCAGGGTGGTGTAGCCGGCGGCCACGTCCAGGTAGTTGTTGACCTTGCCGACGGCCTCGATCTCGACGCCGGTGGACTTCACGTCCTCGGGCGCATAGACGGACTGGCCGTACTGGTTGTAGGTGCCCGTGGGCGTGGCCAGCCCGGATTGCTTGGCCTGGAACACGGCCACGGTGGTCAGCAGGCGCTTGTCCAGCCAGTCGGCTTTCACGCCAGCTTCGTAGTTCGTGCCCTTGCTCGGGTCCAGGTAGCGGTCGTTGGCGTCGGCCTGGCTCTGCGGCAGGTACAGGTCGGAGTAGCTCACGTAGCCAAGCACGTTGGGGGTGAACGCGAAGGTCAGGCCCGCATAGGGACTGGTCTTGCTGCGGCTGAGGTCCGAAGGCACCCCGTAGCTCGTTCCGTCGCGGCGGTACTGCGCATAGTTGACGCCCACCACGGCCTTGAGCCGGTCGGTCAGCGTCAGGCGGGTCGCGCCGTAGGCGCGCTGCAGCCGCTGGTTCAGGGTGCTTTCGACGGCAAGCGGCCCCCACTGCGGCTCGGCAATCAGGTTGCCCGGGTACGGGAAGCCGGGCAGCGCGATGGAGTAGCAGGGGCTGGCGCCGCAGTCCGACCCGGTGTAGCCGTTGCCGGTGTATTCGCTCTTGGCCCAGCTCAGGCCGAACAGCGCCTCGTGCTGGCGGCCGAACGCCTCGAACTGGCCGCTGAGCGCGGCCGTGGCCAGGTGCGCGTTCATCTTGTCCTTGCCGCCCCAGGCGTAGCCGGTCAGGCCGGTGGCCGAGGGGAAGGCGTAGAACAGCTTGTCGTCGTTGTCGATGGTGCGGTAGTTGTAGCTCAGCTTGAGCTGCCAGTCCGCGCCGATCTGGTGCGCGTATTCGACGAAGGCGGTGCGCGTGGTGGTGTCCCAGTGGGTCCAGTCCTGCGTGGTGGAGGCGCTGCGGTCCCACTCGTTCTGGGTGCCGTCGGCGTTCATGAAGGTCAGCGCGCCCCACATGTTGCCGGTGGAGTCGGACTGCTGGTACGACGCGCCCAGCGTCAGCAGGCCGTTGTCGCCGATCTGCCCGTCGACCACGCCGTACAGGAAGGTGCGCTCGCGCTCGAAGCTGCGCAGGTGCGAGCCGCCCTCCTCGCGCGCGGCCACCACGCGGCCGGCCCAGCGGCGGTCGTCGGTGAGGGGGCGCGAGTAGTCGGCCTCGATGCGCGTCGTGCCCCAGGAGCCGTAGCTCAGGCCCAGCGAGCCCTGCGCCTTGTTGGTCGGACGCTTGCGCACGAAGTTGAGCGTGCCCGCCGCGTTGCCCACGCCGGTCAGCAGCCCGTTGGCGCCGCGGATGACCTCGATCTTCTCGTAGCCGAAGGAATCCATCGCGCCGGTGACGATGCCCCAGTCGTTGGGCAGGCCCACGCCGTCGATCTGGGTGTTGGCGATGTCGAAGCCGCGCGCGGTGTAGGTGGTGCGGTTGGTTTCCCACTCATCGACGGTGATGCCGGTGCCCATGCGCAGCGCGTCGTTGAGGTTGCTGATGCCGAAGTCGCGCATCTGCTCGGAGGTCACGATGCTGATGGACTGGGGCGTTTCCTTGATGTCCAGGTCCAGCCCGGTCGCGCCGCTGCTCACCCGGTCTTCGCGCACGTTGACGATCTTCACTTCTTCCAGCGTGGCTTCGGCAGGCGCGCCGGTCTGGGCCAGGACCAGGCCGGCCGGAGCGACCAGCAGCAAGAGTGCAATGGCACGCCCGACAGGGCGCAGTGGATGGCGGTTCATAGGCGGCAATCCCTCGATAAATCTCAAATAGGAATCGTTATTATCCTCATTCGAGGAATTTGCCGTCCCGGCGCGCGCAAAAAAAAGCCCGGCAGATCCGCCGGGCCAGGAAAGCCTGCGGTGCATCGCTGCAAACCCAGGCCCCGCTCAGGGAGGAAAAGCGGGGGGCGGCAGGCCGCCCGGCGCCAATTTAGCACCGGGGCCAGGGCGGTACAAGCGGTGCTTCCGGGCCGGTGAGGCAAAATTTCGGCATGCACCTCCCCAACCCCGCCCCCTTCCCGCAAAACCGCCCCCGCCGCCTGCGCCGCGACGCCTTCACGCGCAACCTGGTGCGCGAGCACGCCGTCAGCCCGCACGACCTGATCTACCCCGTGTTCGTGCACGAGGGCACGAACCGCCGCGAGGCCGTGCCCTCCATGCCCGGCGTGGACCGCCTGAGCCTGGACCTGCTGCTGCCCGTGGCCGAGGACTGTGTCCAGCTCGGCATCCCCGTCATGGCGCTGTTCCCCGCCATCGACCCTGCCCTGAAAACGCCCGACGGCAAGGAGGCCCTGAACCCCGACGGCCTGATCCCGCGCGTGGTGCGCGCGCTGAAAAAGGAATTCCCCCAACTGGGCGTGATGACCGACGTGGCGCTGGACCCCTACACCAGCCACGGCCAGGACGGCGTGCTGGACGACACCGGCTACATCATCAATGACGACACGGTGGAGATCCTCACCGGCCAGGCGCTCACGCATGCCGAGGCGGGCGTGGACATCGTGGCGCCCAGCGACATGATGGACGGGCGCATCGGCGCGATCCGCGAGGCGCTGGAGGTGCAGGGCCACATCCACACGCGCATCATGGCCTACAGCGCCAAGTACGCGAGCGCCTTCTACGGCCCCTTCCGCGACGCCGTGGGCACGCGCGGCGCCCTGGGCAAGGCCGACAAGAACGTCTACCAGATGGACCCCGGCAACAGCGACGAGGCGCTGCGCGAGGTCGCCATCGATATCGCCGAAGGCGCCGACATGGTGATGGTCAAGCCCGGCATGCCCTACCTGGACATCGTGCGCCGCGTGAAGGACGAGTTCCGCGTGCCCACCTTCGCCTACCAGGTGAGCGGCGAGTACGCCATGCTCAAGGCCGCGGCCGCCAACGGGTGGCTGGACCACGACGCGGTGATGATGGAGTCGCTGCTGGCCTTCAAGCGCGCAGGCGCCGACGGCGTGCTGACCTACTTCGCGCGCGACGCGGCGCGATTGCTCCTGAAATAAGAGCTGCCAGCGCTTTCTGCACAAGCGCTGGAGGCACTTTTCATTCAAACTTCCCACGCAGCCATGCGCATCTTCCACATCCACGGCGGCGGCGCGCAGGAGCTGACCGTCCTGCCCCACCGGATGCCGGAGCAAGGCTTCCTCTGGATCGCCTGCGCCCGCCCCGCGTTCCAGGCCCGCCTGGCCGAGATCCAGGGCAGCCTGCAGGCGCTGGCCGGGCTGCAGCTGGTGGACCTGCACGTGTCCGACCTGCTCAACGCGCAGCTGCCCTCGCACTACGACTACACCTCGCAGTACGACTTGCTGGTGTTCCGCCGGCTGGCCTCCTCCGCGCAGGGCGGCACGCCGGACGGCGCGGCGGCAGACCCGGCCGCCCCGCTCAAGCGCAGCGGCCCGCCCGTGCTGCGGCGCATCGACACCAGCCCCGTGGGCTTCGCGGTGTTCGACCAGCTGCTGCTGACGGTGCACCCCAGCGATTGCGCGGTGCGCGACGCCTACGCCGCGCGCCTGCTGGCGGCCGCGCCGCCCCCCGGAGGCCCCGGCGACGGCCGCGGCGGCCCCACGCCCGGCGCACGCATGCCCGCCAGCCCGGCCGACCTGATGCTGCGCGTGGTCAACCTGATGGTGGACGGCTACCTGGACCTGCGCCGCGAACTCACGCGCCAGCTCGACCACTGGCAGAACGAGCTGCTCAAGCCCCGCGCGCGCTACGTGAACTGGACCTCGCTGCTGGAGGCGCGCCTGTCGCTGCACCAGCTCGACGAGATCTGCGAAGACCAGCGCACCGCCGTGCAGGACTGGATCGACGCGCTGGAGACCTGGGCTCCGCCCGACAGCCCCGCCGGCCTGCGCGAGCTGGATTTGCTGAAGGTGCGCAGCCGCGACGTGCTGGAGCACATCGAGCGCGTGGTGCACCACGTGCGCCGGCTGGAGCAGAGCACCGAGACCGCCGTGCAGATGCACTTCAGCGTGCAAAGCAACCGCACCAACGACATCATGCGCACGCTCACGGCGCTGACCGCCGTGTTCCTGCCGCTGAACCTGATCGCGGGCATCTTCGGCATGAACTTCGAGTTCATCCCCTTGGTGCACAAGGCCGACGGCTTCTGGTGGGCCATGGGCTCGATGGCGGTGATCGCCGTGGCCCTCGTCCTGCTGTTCTGGCGCAAGCGCTACTTGGCAAGAAGTCGCTAGCATCCCCCTGAGCGGCTGCGCCAGTTTCAACCGCAGCGCTCCTGCGGATTGCCGTCAGACGAACGGCGGCGCCAGCCCCTCGTTGCGCAGCACGCGCTGCACCGCCGGGCGCTCCAGCACGCGCTGCAGGTACGGCCCCAGGTGCGGACGGGCGCGCGCGGGCGCGGTGCGCTGGAAGTTGCGCGTCCAGCGGCAGAGCGTGAGCACGTAGGCGTCCAGCGCGCCGTAGTCCGCGCCCAGGAACCACGGGCCGCCGTGGCGCGCCAGCTCGGCGTCCAGTTGCGCGAGGTGGCCGTCGATGCGCTGCTCGGCATGGCGCTGCAGCTCCTGCACGCCCGCCTCGTTGCCCTCGTCCATCCAGCGGTGAGGGTAGAAGTAGACGATGAGCGCCGCCTGCAGCGTGTTGGTCAGCCACATCAGCCACTTGTAGAAGTGCGCGCGCTGCGGTGTGCCCAGCGCGGGCGCCAGGGCCGCGCCGGGGTGCGTGTCGCACAGGTGCAGGACGATGACCGCCGTCTCGTAGAGCACCAGGTCGCCATCGGTGAGCACGGGCACCAGCCCGTTGGGGTTGAGCCGCAGGTAGGCCGGCGCGTGGTGCGCGCCCTGGCGCACGTCCACGGGCACGCGCTCGTAGGGCACGCCGATTTCTTCGAGCAGGATGTGCGGCACCATGGCGGCGCTGCTGGGGGAGTGGTGGAGCTGGATCATGGAAGGGTCATGGTGAACGGGAGGGCGGCGCCACGCCGAACAGGCCCGCCGCATTGTCCCAGGCGATCTGGCGCGCCACGCCGGCGGGCAGGCCGCCCAGCCACTGCCGGTAGCCCTGCATGAGGCTTTCGTAGTGCTGCCAGCGCTGGTTCACCCAGGTGTCCGAGCCGACCACGAAGCGCGCGGGGTACTTGAGCAGCAGCGCGCGCCACGCGGGGCAGAGCTGGCCGTCGTCGCACACCAGGCCGGGGCGGTACGACAGCTCGCCCACCAGCCCGGGGTAGCGCGCCAGCAGCGCGTCCACGCGCTCCACCGGCGCGCCGCCGATGCCGGTGTGCGCCCAGATCAGCCGGGCCTTCTGCCCACTGGAGGGCGTGTGGGCCATCAGCCGGTCGATGGCGGCGTCATCCACGTGCGCCAGCACCACCAGGCCGCGCTGCTCGGCCAGGGCCATGAGTTTCTTCGCCACCGGGCCGTCGGCGTTGGCGCTGTCGTACAGGTGGAACTCGCCGATGCCGCGGTACGGGCCCGCCGCCGTGCCGCGCGCCAGCTCGGCCAGCACCATGTCGTAGATGCTCTCGTCGGCGAACCAGCCCGTGTAGTCCGCCCGGTTGCGGTACAGGCGCACGAAGGGCACCACGGCGACGCCCGCCGCGCGCGTCTGCGGCAGCGCGGCCAGCGTGAGCGAGCCCGCGTTGGGCCGCGAGTTGGCCACGATGGCGCGCACGCCGCTGGCCTGCATGCGGCGCAGCACGTCGGCCGGCGGGTGCGGGCCGGCCTGGCCGTCCCAGGCTTCCTCGTTGTAGTGCAGGTGGGCGTCGAACAGCGGGCCCGCGTAGTCCGCCGCCTGCGCACCGGCCGAGAACGCTGCCAAAACAATAGCTGCCAGCGCTTGCTGGACAAGCGCTGGAGGCCAAAATGGCTGTGAATCCTGGGCGGGGCGGGCCATGGTCGGTCAGGCCAGGTGCTTGTCGAGGAAGGCCAGCGTGCGGTCGCGCGCGGCCATGGCCGAGGCCTCGTCGTAGCTGCCGCGCTGGTCGCAGTTGAAGCCGTGGTCCGCGTCGTAGATGTGGACCTCGACCTCGGGGTGGGCGCGGGCGAAGGCCTGCACGCTGTCCAGCGCAATCCAGTGATCGCGCTGGCCGAAGTGCGCCAGCACGGGCACCTGCGGGTGGCGGGCCGCCTCGTCGGCCGAGGTCATGCCGCCGCCGTAGTAGGGCACGGCCGCCGACAGCCCCTGCAGCGTGCAGGCCGCGCGCCAGGCCAGCAGCCCGCCCCAGCAGAAGCCCACGATGCCGACCTTGCGCCTGCTGGCCCGCGCCGCGTGGTCGATGGCGGCCTGGATGTCGGGCATCACGCCCGCGCCGGGCAGCGCCTCGGCAGCGGTCTTGAGCGCGCGGCCTTCGGCCATGTCCTCCGGGCCATAGCCCAGGTCCACGCCGGGCTGCACCCGCGCGAAGGTGGCGGGCGCCACGGCCAGGTAGCCGCGCGCCGCGAAGCGGTCGGCCACGGCGCGGATGTGCGCGTTCACGCCGAAGATTTCCTGCAGCACCACCACGGCGCCGCGCGGCGCCGCGTCGGGCTCGGCCACCCAGGCGGGCACCACGAAACCATCGCCGGACATCAGATCGACAAACTGTCCCATGCTGCTGCTCCTCGAGAAGGTGTTTACGATGCGCCATTCTTGCAGGAGACAGCCATTCATTCCATGAACGACAAGATCGCACTCATCACCGGCGGCAGCCGCGGCATCGGCGCTGCCACCGCCCTGCTGGCGGCCCGGCAGGGCTGGGCCGTGGCCGTCAACTACCAGGCCAACGCGGCCGCCGCGCGGGGCGTGGTGGACCGCATCCGCGCCGGCGGCGGCACGGCCATCGCCGTGCAGGCCGACGTGGCCCAGGAGGCCGAGGTGGTGGCGATGTTCCAGGCCGTGGACGCGCAACTGGGCCGACTCACCGCCCTGGTCAACAACGCGGGCGTGGTGGACGTGCCCGCGCGCGTCGATGCCATGAGCGGCGAGCGCCTGCGCCGCATGTTCGACACCAACGTGATCGGCAGCTTCGTCTGCGCGCGCGAGGCCGTGCGCCGCATGAGCACCCGGCACGGCGGCGCGGGCGGGGCCATCGTCAACGTCTCCAGCGCCGCCGCGCGCCTGGGCGCGGCCGGCCAGTACGTGGACTACGCGGCGGCCAAGGGCGCCATCGACACCCTGACCATCGGCCTGGCGCGCGAGGTGGCGGCCGAGGGCATCCGCGTGAACGCCGTGCGCCCCGGCCTCATCGAGACCGAGATCCACGCCAGCGGCGGCCTGCCCGACCGCGTGCGCGACCTGGCCCACCAGGTGCCCATGCAGCGCGGCGGCACGGCCGAGGAGGTGGCCGAGGCCATCGTGTGGCTGATGTCCGATGCGTCGCCCTACACCACCATGTCCTTGTTAGAAGTTTCTGGAGGCCGCTGATGGACCTGAAGCCCCTCATCACCCTGCTCGCCATCGTCAACCCGCTGGCCATCGTGCCGTTCTTCATCCACTACACGCAGGGCTTCTCGTCCACGCAGCGGCGGCGCACCATCCAGGTGGCGGCGTTCAGCGCGTTCTGCGTGATCGCGGCCTGCGCCCTGCTGGGGCTGCAGATCCTGGACTTCTTCAACATCTCGCTGCAGAGTTTCCAGGTGGGCGGCGGCATGCTGCTGCTCATCAGCGCGATGAACATGCTCAACGCCCAGCCGGCCGAGGCCAAGCCCCACACGCACGAGCTGGAGGAAGGCGCGGAGAAGGCGGCGGCGGGCAGCAGCATCGCCGTGGTGCCGCTCACCATCCCGCTGCTCACGGGGCCGGCCAGCATGTCCACCGTGGTGATCTACGCCGACCGCGCCCAGACCTTCTGGCAGCACGCCGCGCTGGTGGGCTACGGCGTGGTCATCGGGCTGGCCACGGCCGTGTGCTTCGCGCTGGCCGAGCCCATCGCCCGCGTGCTGGGCAAGACCGGCATCAACGTGATGACGCGGCTCATGGGCCTGATCCTGGCCGCGCTGGCGGTCGAGGTGATGGCCGAGGGGCTGGGCAAGCTGTTCCCCGTGCTCATCGCGCGATGACCGGCATGCGCCTGCTGCTCGTCGAGGACGACCCGGCCATCGCCCGGACCGTGGCCTACACGCTGGAACGCGAGGGCCTGGCCGTGACGCACAGCCTGCTGCTGCAAGATGCGCGCCGCCAGCTCGCCGCGCAGGCCTTCGACGCGCTGGTGCTGGACGTGGGCCTGCCCGACGGCAACGGCCTGGACTTGTTGCGCGAACTGCGCCATGCGCGCCACGCCACGCCCGTGCTGATGCTCAGCGCCCACGGTGAGGAGATCGACCGCGTGCTGGGCCTGGAACTGGGCGCCGACGACTACCTGCCCAAACCCTTCAGCCCGCGCGAGCTGGCCGCGCGCGTGAAGGCGCTGCTGCGCCGCGCGGGCGTGGCCCCCGCCCCGGCGCCCGCGCCCCTGTTCCATGACGACGAGGCAGGCCAGCGCATCCACCTGCGCGGCCAGCCGCTGGCGCTCACCCGGCGCGAATACCGCCTGCTGGCCTGCCTGCTGCGCGGCGCGGGCCGCATCCATTCGCGCGAGGCGCTGCTGGCCGCCGCCTGGGGCGACGACAGCGAAAGCACCGACCGCACCGTGGACACCCACGTCAAGACCCTGCGCGCCAAGCTGCGCGAGGCCGACCCGGGGCGGGAGTACATCAGCACGCACCGCGGCATGGGGTACTGCCTGGATGCTTGAAGCCAAATCGGCCTCCAGCGCTTATCCATCAAGCGCTAGCAGCTATTATTTTTGAACCATGCGCCTCGGCATCCGCCTGCTGTTCGCCTTCTTCCTCATCAACGGCATCGCCGCGTTCTTCGTGCTGCGCGTGTTCATGGCCGAGATCAAGCCCAGCGTGCGCGAGGTGATGGAGGACATGATGGTGGACACCGCCAACATCCTGGCCGAGCTGGCCAGCGACGACCTGGCGGCGGGCCGGCTGGGCGCGGGCGACAGCCCGTTCGCGCAGCACGTGCGCCGCTACGCCACGCGGCCCATCGACGCGGCCATCTGGGGCTTTTCCAAGCAGTCGCTGGACTTCCGCGTCACCGTGACCGACGCCGCCGGCCGCGTGCTGTTCGACTCGGAGAACCGCGCCGTGGGCACCGACCATTCGCAATGGCGCGACGTGGCGCGCACGCTGCGCGGCGAGTACGGCGCGCGCTCCACGCGCGAGGTGGATGGCGACGACACCAGCGGCGTGATGCACGTGGCCGCGCCGATCTATGTGCAAGACCGGATCGCAGGCGTGCTGACGGTGGCCAAGCCCACGCGCACGGTGCAGCGCTTCATCGACCGCGCGGAACGCAAGGTGTTCATGGGCGGGCTGCTGCTGCTGGCCCTGTCCGCCGCCGTGGGCGTGGCGGTGACGCTGTGGATGGTGTGGAACGTGCGCCGCCTGCGCGACTACGCGCTCAGCGTGCAGGGCCCCAGCGACGAGGCCGCGCCCGCCGTCCCCCAGGTGCCCGGCGAGCTGGGCGACCTGGCCCGCGCCATGGACCGCATGCGCGAGCGGCTCGCGGGGCACGACTACATCGAAGGCTACGTGCGCGCCCTCACGCACGAGCTGAAAAGCCCCGTGGCTGCCATCCGCGGCGCGGGCGAGCTGCTGGCCGACGACCTGCCCGCCGCCGACCGCGCCGGGTTCGCCACCCAGGTGGTGCAGCAGAGCGAGCGCCTGCAGCGCCTCATCGACCGGCTGCTGGAGCTCTCCAAGCTGGAGCAGCGCCAGCACGCCGAAGGCCGCGCCCCGGTGGCGCTGCAGGACTGCGCCGAGGCGGCCATCGGCCAGGTCCGCGCGCGCGCCGCGCAGCGCGGCATCGCGCTGGCCTTGTCGGGCGACGGCGCCAGCGGCCCGTGGGAGGCCGAGCTGGTCACGCTGGCGCTGACCAACCTGCTCGACAACGCCATCGACTTCGCCCCCGCGGGCAGCACCGTGCGGGTGGAACTGGAAGGCGCCGCCGTGGCCGTGCAGGACGCGGGGCCGGGCGTGCCGGACTATGCCCTGCCGCGCCTGGGCGAGCGCTTCTTCACCACGGCGCGCCCCGGCGGCGAGCGCAGCGGATCGGGCCTGGGCCTGGCCATCGTGCAGCGCGTGATGGCGCTGCACGGCGGGCGCATGGCGGTGCGCAACACCGCGCCGGGGCTGCGGGTCGCGCTGCAGTTTCAATAAACGGAGATCTCGCCCGCGGGCTCCCAGCGCCACGCGCCCTGCAGCAGCGTGGGCCGCTCGCGCGTCAGCCGCCAGACCTGCTGGCGCATCACCGTTTCCTCGGTGCCCGTGCGGTTCCTGCACAGCGCCTCGAAGCGGACGTTCACGTACAGGTAGGGCGAGCCCGCGGAATCCGGCTGGCGCTGGGGCTTGTGGACTTTGGCGATGGCGCAGTCCGCGTTGCGATATTCCACCTGGAAGCGCGCGCGCACCTCCTCCTCGCCGGGATAGGACGGCTTGCCGCAGCCCGGCAGCAACAGCAGCGCCAGCACGGCCGCTGCGGGCCGGTGGTCGAATCGATGGTTCACGGCATTCCCTCTCTAGCTCTCTGCGCGCATGCTACCCGCAGACTTCACGCCCGCTTCACAAACTTCATAGCGCCCTCACCACCGGCCGGAACACTGCCTCCACCGATTCACTTGTGGAGGAACCCTTGAAACACCCCCTGTTCGCCAAGCTGGCCGCGCTCACGGCCGTCGCCCTGCTGCTGCTCATCGGCCTGAGCCTCATCGAGGGCGTGGTGCGCGACCGCCAGCGCTACCGCAACCTCACCGCCCAGAGCGTGGCCGACAGCCTGGCCGGGCCGCAGACGCTGATGGGCCCGCTGATCCACAGCGCCTGCGTGGAAAGCTGGGATGTGGAGACCGGCAAGGGCGACGAGCGCCGCATGGTCGAGAAGCGCCGCGAGTTCCTGCTCACGGCCATGCCCGAGCAGCTCAAGCTGCGCTCGGGCGCCGCCATGGAGGAGCGCGCGCGCGGCCTGCACAAGGTGAACACCTTCAACCTCAAGGCCCACGTGACGGCGCAGTGGGGCTCGCTCGCCAGCCTGCAGCCGCAGAGCACGGTGAAGGGCTCGCGCATGCACTGCGGCGCGCCCATCGTGATGGTGGCGGTGGGCGACGCGCGCGGCATCCGCACCGCGCAGCTCACGCTGGACAACCAGCAGGCCAGCCAGGCCCTGCCGCTCAAGCCCGGCACCTTCCATCCCACCTACAGCCGGGGCCTGCATGCGGCGCTACCCGAGTCGGTGCGCGGCCAGGCCCCCGGCCTCACGGCCACGCTGGACCTGGAGCTGGTGGGCACCGAGCGCCTGTCCATCGTGCCGCTGGGCGGTAGCACCGAGGTGCAGATGACGAGCGGCTGGCCCCACCCCTCGTTCGGCGGGCGCTTCCTGCCGTCGGAGCGGGAGGTGAAGGGCGACGGCTTCTCGGCCCAGTGGCGCCTGTCGTCGCTGGCCACCACGGCCCAGGCCGACATCGCCGAGGGCAAGCGCGTGTGCGTGGGCGGCCCGGGCGACGGCTACAGCGATGGCGCCGACGACGGCGTGCGCGGCGGTGCCACGCCGCGCGACTGCGCGGACAGCTTCAGCGTGGCCTTCATCGACCCGGTGAACCCGTACTCGCTCTCCGACCGCGCCACCAAGTACGGCGTGCTGTTCATCGCCCTCACCTTCGTGGCCGTGGGCCTGTTCGAGCTGATGAAGAAGCTGCGCGTGCACCCGGTGCAGTATCTGCTGGTGGGCAGCGCGCTGTGCAGCTTCTTCCTGCTGCTGGTGAGCCTGTCGGAGCACCTGCCGTTCGGCGCCTCGTACGCGGTGGCGGCCACGGCCTGCGTGCTGCTGCTGGCCTACTACGCGAGCCACATGCTGGGCAGCCTGGCGCGCGGCATTCCGCTGGGCACGGGCATCGCGCTGCTGTACGGCCTGCTGTACGTGCTGCTGCAGCTGGAGCAGACGGCGCTGGCGGTGGGCGCGGTCGCCCTCTTCCTGGTGCTGGCCGCCGTGATGGTGCTCACGCGCAAGGTCAACTGGTACGGGCTGGCGCAGCCCGCCGCCGCGTCCCACCGGAAAGCCGCGGAGGCCGCATGACGCTGCCCGCGATGTCCCCCGCGGAAGCCGCGCGCGTGCAGCGCCACCACGACCGGCTCATGGCCGCCCTGCGGGAACGCGACCGCGCGGCGCTGTCCAGCGCCAAGCAGGAGGTGCTGGAAGATGCGTTCGGCAGGCCCGCCCCGGGCGCGGCGCCCTCGCCCGCCCTGCGCCGGGCGCTGCGGGATCTGTCCTGGCGCATGGCCGGTCTGCTGCTGCCGCGCGGCCGCCTGGGGTGAACGCGCGCCAGATGGGCTACGCTCGGCGCCATGTCCTCCGCCACGCCCGCATCGCTTGCGCGCGGCACGCTCTGGGCCTGGCTTGACCGCCGGCCGGCGCTGCTGCTCATCCTCACCACCCTGATATGGGGCAGCAACGCGGTCGCCGCGCGCCTCGCGGTGGGCCACGTCTCGCCCATGGTGCTGACCACCGCGCGCTGGTCGGTCGCCTGCATCGCCCTGTGGTTCGTGGCGCGGCGGCCGCTGGCGGCCAGCTGGCCGCTGCTGCGCCCGCGCTGGCGCTACCTGGCGGCGATGGGCGTGGCCGGCTTCACCGGCTTCAACGCGCTGTTCTACACCGCGGCCCACCACACCAGCGCCGTCAACCTGACCATCATCCAGGGCGTGGTGCCGGTGCTGGTACTGCTGGGCGGCGCCGTGGTGCTGCGCCTGCGCGTGTCGGCGCTGCAGGCGCTGGGCGTGGCGCTGACGCTGGCGGGCGTGGCGGTGGTGGCCTCGCGCGGGCAGTGGGCGGTGCTGCGCGCGCTGGACCTGAACGCCGGCGACGTGAGCGTGCTGCTGGCCTCGGTGCTGTATGCGGGCTACACGCTGGGCCTGCGGGCCAAGCCGGCGGTGTCGCCGCTGGTGTTCTTCGCCGCCGTCGCCGCCGTGGCGGCGCTGGCCTCGCTGCCGCTGCTGGCCTGGGAGGTGGCGGCGGGGCATTTCTTCTGGCCCACGCTGCAGGGCTGGCTGATCATCCTGTACGTGGGGCTGCTGCCCTCATTCGTCTCGCAGATCACGTTCATCCGCGCGGTGGAGCTGATCGGGCCGGCGCGCGCCGGGGTGTTCTACAACCTGACTCCCGTTTTCGGCCCTGTCCTGGCCGTGCTGGTGCTGGGCGAGCCGCTGCGCCTGTACCACGTGGCGGCGCTGGCCATGGTGCTGGGCGGCATCTGGGTGGCCGAGCGGCTGGGCAAGAGGGGCTGAGGCCCCGCAGCTGTCAGGCCGGCACGCCCTGCGCGGCTTCGCTGTCCTCCGGGGCGTCGGAGCAGGTAGCGCCGCCGCAGCCGTGGATCAGCTCGCCGGGCAGCGCCTGGGGCATGTGCACCACGCCCGTCGAGGGGTCGAAGCCCACGCGGCGCAGGTGCAGCGCCAGGGCGGCGTCCATGCTCTGGGCATGCTGCGGGAACCACAGCGCCAGTTCGCTGGCCATCACGCGCAGCACCTTCAGGTCGCCCTGCTGCGCGCGCATCGCCCCTTCGCGCATCACCTGCAGCACCACCTTGTGCTGCATGCTGTGGCAGTTGCCCGAGGCGAAGCGCGTGGAGGCCATCCAGGCGTCCTCCAGCGAGAAATGGTTGTCGGTGTGCTCCACCAGCGCATACCAGGCAGAGAGCAGGTGCGCATCGTCGGCGCGCTCCACGGCAGCCAGCAGGTCGACGAACTCGCGGTGGGTGTCGTCCATCAGGGGCAGGTCCAGGGCCAGCGCGTCGGACCATTCGAGTTGAGCCATGGAGATCCCCCTTTTTTCCCTGCGGCATGGGGCCGCGACAAAGACAAGGGGGCGAGAGTACGCCGGGCGGGCGGGCCGTGTGTTGACGCAGGTCAGTTCCGCCGCCGGACAACCGCTAAAAAGAAAAGCCCCGCACGGGGCGGGGCTCTGCTGCGGTCGCCGGGGGCGATCAGCTCTTGCCGTACATGCGCTTCATGTCGTCCACGCACTTGGACTTGGCGTCGCCCGACAGCGCGTCGCAGCGCTCCTTGGCGGCCTTGTAGTTGGCGTCGTTCTTCTCGGTGGCGGCTTCCTTGCGGGCCTCGGCCACGTCCGCGGCCTTTTCGGCAGGGTTGTCGTTGGGCTTGGCCTGGACGGCGGCGACCTTGGCGTCTTCCTTGGCCTTCACGTGGGCGGCCTTGGCGTCCTTCACGCAGACGTCCTTGTCGTTGCCCTTGAGGTCGTCGCACTTTTCCTTGGCTACGTCATAGGCGGCATCGGCGCGTGCCTCGGCCACCTTGCGGTTGGCCTTGTCGCTGGGCTTGTGCTGCGCGTCGAGCTCTGCCTTGGCCACGTCTTCCTTGCCCTTGGCTTCCTTAACGCAGACGTCCTTGGCGTTGCCCTTGAGGCTGTCGCATTGCTGCTTGCTCGCCTTGTATTCGGCCGAGATGCGTTCCTTGGCGGCCTTGTACTCGGTGTCCGTCAGGGCGAAGGCCGAGGTGGCCATCAGGCCGGCGGCCACGGCGGCGATCAGGGTGCGTGCATGTGTCATGGTGGTTCTCCTCGAAGTGCGGGTTTTCAATCAATCGTTGAAGCGGAAGTCGGGGTGGCGGTCCTGCCATTCCTTGAGCTGCTTCTCGGCCGCGTCACGAGCGATGCCCTGGCGCTCCTGCAGCTTGCCCAGGAACTGCTCGCGCTTGCCGTCGATGACGTCGAAATCGTCGTTCGTGAGCTTGCCCCACTGTTCGATCATCTTGCCTTTGAACTGCTTCCAGTTGCCCTTGACGGTGTCTTCGTTCATGGTGTGCGTCCTCGAAATTGATCGCCTTCGCCATCCACTCGAAATGCGTGGAACCGTTGCGTGGTGCGATGGGCTCCACTGTAGAAACGGATGCGCGCGGGCGCCGTAGGCCGGGCCACGCAGCGTGCGTCAGCACAGGCCTACGGGTTGCAGGACGCTGCCGCACCCAATAATGGCGGCATGAGCTCCACCCCTTCTTCCGCCCCCTCCGCCCGCCCGCGCGTCGTCATCATCGGCTGCGGCTTCGGCGGCCTCGAAGCCGCACGGGCGCTGCGCGGCGCGGCCCTGGATGTCACCCTGCTCGACAAGACCAACCACCACCTCTTCCAGCCGCTGCTGTACCAGGTGGCGACGGCCGGGCTGTCGGCCCCGGCCATCGCGGCGCCCATCCGGCACCTGTTCCGCCAGCAGTCCAACGTCACGACCTTGCTGGGCGAGGCCGTACGCATCGACGTGGCGGCGCGCACCGTGCACCTGAAGGACGGCGGCAGCCTGCCCTACGACCACCTCATCGTCGCCGCGGGCGCCACGCACAGCTACTTCGGCCGCGACGAATGGGCCGCGCACGCGCCCGGGCTCAAGACGCTGGACGACGCGTTCGAGGTACGCCGCCGCATCCTGCTCGCCTTCGAGGCCGCCGAAAAGGAGCCCGACCCCGCGCGCCGCGCCGACTGGCTCAACTTCGTGGTCGTGGGCGCGGGCCCCACGGGCGTGGAGATGGCCGGCACGCTGGCCGAGATCGCGCGCCACACGCTGCCCGGCGAGTTCCGCCACATCGACCCGGCCAGTGCCAAGGTCATCCTGCTCGAAGGCGGCACGCGCGTGCTGCAGGCCATGCCCGAAAGCCTGAGCCAGCGCGCGAAAGAGCAGCTGGAGAAGCTGGGCGTGGAGGTGCGCCTGGGTGCCCGCGTCACCGCCATCGACGCCGAGGGGTTGATGGTCGAATCGGCCTCCAGCGCAGACCCAGCAAGCGCAAGCAGCTATCAAATCAAGAGTCAATGCATCGTCTGGGCCGCCGGCGTGGCCGCCTCCGCGCTGGGGCGCCACCTGGCCAAGGCCACGGGCTGCGCCACCGACCGCGCAGGGCGCGTCACCGTGGAGCCCGACCTGTCGCTGCCCGGCCACCCCGAGATCAGCGTCATCGGCGACCTGGCCGCGGCGCAGAGCCACGCGCCGGGCCAGCCGCCCCGCCCCGTGCCCGGCGTCTCGCCCGGCGCCAAGCAGATGGGCCGCGCCGCCGCCGCCAACATCCTGCGCCGCTTGAGCGGCCAGCCCGCGCAGCCCTTCCGCTACCGCGACTACGGCAACCTGGCCACCATCGGCCGCAACTCGGCCGTGGTGGACCTCACCTCGCCGGCCGGGCCGGTGCGCTTTTCAGGCTACTTCGCGTGGCTGTTCTGGCTGTTCGCGCACGTGTACTTCCTGATCGGCTTCCGCAACCGGCTGGTGGTGCTGATGGACTGGGCCTGGGCGTACTGGACCTTCGCGCGCTATGCGCGGGTGGTGACGGGGATCGAGGGCAAGGGCGGCGGCCAGCGCGCAGACTCCTAGCGCACCTGCTCCACCCATTCCGCCAGCTCCTGCGCCACCTGCGTGGACGCCTCGGCCAGCGCCGCCACGCCACCCGCGGCATCGGCGCTGCGTGCCGGCGTGCGGGCGATGAAGACGCGCTGCCCGCGCAGCGATTCGCCCGCCGGCGTCAGCGCCACCACGGTGGCGCGCAGGCGCACCACGCCGGCGCTGTCGGCGGGGCTGACGAAGAGGTGGCTGAACTCCTCCAGCTCCGTGCGCAGCACCAGGGGCAGTTGCCCACCCTGGGCCGCATCGCGCGCCTGGGCGCCAGCGTCGTCGGCCTTGAGGATGGCGCGGCGCTGGCCCAGGTGCTCGCGCAGGCGCTGCTGCACCAGCTGCGCGGGCGGCTGGCTCCAGCGGGCCTGGCTGTAGGGGCGCAGCTGCTGGCTGTCGGAATAGGCCAGGCGGTACAGCACGGCGTTGCTGCCCTCGGGCAGGCCGGGCGCGTCCACGTCGTCCAACGCCAACGGGGGCAGTGGCGCGCGGCGGTCGGTGGGCGCCGGGGCCAGCGTGCCGGGGCCGAAGTCGTAGAGCGCGGGCCGCGACGGCGGCGTGGGCAGGGCCGAGCAGCCGACCAGGAATATCAAGCCAAAAAGGGCTCCAGCGCTTGATACATAAGCGCTGGCAGCTATGTTTTTGATAGTTTTCATGCTTCCTCCTCAAGGCGCCGCGAAGCCTTGTTCACCGGGGCCGGGCGGGATGCGGCCCGATCCGTAGATGAACAGCTGCGGGTTGTCGGTGACGCCGCCCGCCGTGCGGCTGAGCTGTCGAGCGGCGCGCGAGGTGTCGTCCGCGGCACGGTTCAGGCGCGGCAGGGTGGTGGAGCCGAACTGGTCGGCGGCGCGGGCCAGGGCCTGCGTGCCCTGCGTGATCTGGTCGATGGCGCCGCCCTCGGCGTTCAGGCGCTGCGTGGTCTTGCCCACGTCGCCGGCCAGGGCGGTCACGCTGTGGCCGGCCTGCTGCAGCGCCTGCAGGGTCTTGCGCGCGTCGCCGGCCAGGGGCGGCAGGGCGGCCAGGGCCGGGTCCAGGCGCTGGGCCACGGTGGTGTCGAGCCGCTGGGTGAGCGTGTTCACGCCGGCGGCGGCCTGGGCGATGCTGCCCAGGGCCTCGCTGAGCTTTTGCTGGTTGTCGTCGGACAGCAGCTGGTTCACGCGGCGCGTGGCTTCCTCCACCTGGCTGAGGATGTTGGGCGCCTGTTCGGCCAGGCGGCCGAAGGGCGAGGCCTTGATGGGCAGGCGCGGCAGGCCGCTGGGACCGGGGGGCAGCTCGGGGTAGGGCTGGTCGGCGTCGTCCAGCAGGATGTGGGCCAGGCCGGTGACGCCCTGGTAGCCCAGCACGGCGAAGGTGGTGGGGCTGATGGGCGCCTGTTCGTTGACGGCGATGCGGATGAGCACGTTGCCGCTCACCTGCGGGTCGAAGCCGATGCGCGTGACCTTGCCCACGGCCACGCCTTTGTAGCGCACGGCGGCCTGGGGCTGCAGGCCGCCCACGCCGTCCTTGGTGGAGAGCTCGTACTGTTCGTAGCGGGCGTTGTCGCGCGTGAGCCAGAGGGTCAGGCCCGCCAGCATGGCGGCCACCACCAGCACGAAGATGCCCGCGGCGAGGGCGTGGGATTTGTTTTCCATCAGCTGGGTTCCTTGTCGTCTGCTGCTGCCTGCACCGGGGCCTGTACGGGAGCCATCGCGCGCTGCCCGCGTTCGCCCAGGAAGAAGTGCTCGATGAAGGGATGCTTGAAGTGCGCCACCTCGTTCGGCGGGCCGGTGACGATGACTTTCTTGTCGGCCAGCACGGCCACGCGGGTGCTGAGCGCGAAGAGCGTGTCGAGGTCGTGCGTGACCATCACCACCGTGAGGCCCAGCGCCGCGCGCAGCTCGCGCAGCAGGGCGCAGAAGTCGTCGGAGCTGCTCGGGTCCAGCCCCGCCGTGGGCTCGTCGAGCAGCAGCAGCGGCGGGTCCATGATGAGCGCGCGCGCCAGCGCCACGCGCTTGACCATGCCGCCCGAGAGGTCCGCCGGCATGCGCGTGGCGTGCTCGGGCTTGAGGCCCACCATCTGCAGCTTGACCAGGGCCGCGTCGCGCACCAGGTCGGCCGGCAGCGTGCCCTGCTCGCGCAGCGCGAAGGCGATGTTGTCGAGCACGTTGAAGGCCGAGAACAGCGCGCCGTGCTGGAACAGCATGCCCACGCGGCTGGCCGCGCCCTCGCGCCCCATCTCGGAGGCAGGGCGGCCCAGCACGGTGACGGTGCCGCGCGTGGGCCGGGCCAGGCCCAGGATCTGGCGCAGCAAGACCGTCTTGCCCGTGCCCGAGCCGCCCACGAGCGAGAGCATTTCGCCGCGCTGCACGGTGAAGTTCAGGTCCTGGTGCACGGCGAAAGCGTCCTTGCCCTTGCCGAACACGGTCCACAGGTCGCGCACCTGCACCACGGGCGGCTCGTGCGCGGCGACAGGGATGTGCTCGGGCGTACTCATATGCCGATGCTTTTAAATGCGATGGCAAAGACCGCGTCCACGATGATGACCATGGTGATGGAGGTGACCACCGAGGCCGTGGTGCCTTCGCCCAGGCTCTGCGTGTTGGGCTTCACGCGCAGGCCCCAGTGGCAGCCGATGAGCGCGATGAACGCTCCGAAGACCACCGACTTGGCCGTGGCCAGGCCCAGGTTGCCCACCTGCACCGCCGCAGGCAGCGCCTGCACGAAGTAGGCGGGCGAGATGTCCATGGAAACGTCGGCCGCCAGCATGCCCCCCGCCAGCGCGGCCAGCGTGGTCCACACGCTGATGAGCGGCATGGCCAGCGCCAGCGCCAGCGTGCGTGGCATGACAAGCCGGAAGCCGTGCGGGATGCCCATGACGCGCATGGCGTCCAGCTCCTCCGTCACGCGCATCACGCCGATCTGCGCGGTGATGGCCGAGCCCGAGCGCCCCGCCACCAGGATGGCCGCGAGCATGGGCCCCAGCTCACGGATCAGCGAGATGCCCAGGATGTTGACGATGAACGATTCGGCCCCGAACTGCCGCAGCTGCAGGCTCATGAGGTAGGCCAGCACCACGCCGATCAGGAACCCCACCAGCGCCGTGATCGGCAGCGCCGTGGCGCCCATGCGGAACAGGTGGCCCGACACGTCGCGCCAGGGCCCGCGACGCGGCGCGCGGGCCAGGCGCAGCAGGTCGAGCATCAGCTGGCCCACCATTTCGAGCATGTGGCGCGCGTGGTCCAGCCCGTGCAGCACCAGCACGCCCAGGTGGTCCACCTGCGCGGCGAGGCGCCAGCGCTCGGGCGGCGGCGGCTCGGCGAGCGTGAAGCCGGCCACGCGCGTGAGGATGTCGCGCTGCTTCTCGGTGCAGTCGACCTGCGCGGGCCAGGCACGCTGCCAGTGGTTCCAGAGCAGCTGGGCGCCCACGTGGTCCAGCCATTCCAGCGGCCGCAGGTCCCACCCCAGGGCCGGCGCCGCGGGGTGGGCGCGCAGCTGCGCGGCCACCGCCTTCCACTGCGCTTCGCTGCCCAGCTCGGCCGCGCCCCAGCGCCCCTGCAGTTGCGCACGGGGCCCGTCGGGCGTGTCGGCAAGGCGGATGCGCGGCGAGGAGTCGTTCATGGGAAGGGAGTAAAGGGGAAGAGCATGGTAGCGGAGCCCGGCCGGCCGGCCGCGTAGGAATTGCGCCCGCCTGGCGGCCGGCGTATGAAATTAATATCAAATCGGCCGCCAGCGCTTGATACACAAGCGCTGGGAGCTACTGTTTGCATAGCAATAGGCACTCCCCCTCTCGACACGGGCCGGGCGACCCGCACAATGGCGCTCCGTTTCCACCCCTTGTTGTGCACCGCATTGCCCCCTGCCCATGAGCGACACCACGTTTGACACCATCATCATCGGGGGCGGCACCGCAGGCGCGTTGCTGTCCAACCGCCTGAGCGCCAGCAGCCGCCACCGCGTGCTGCTCATCGAGGCCGGGCGCAAGGACGACTACCACTGGATCCACATCCCCGTGGGCTACCTGTACTGCATCGGCAATCCGCGCACCGACTGGCTCTACCAGACCGAGCCCGACGCGGGCCTGAACGGCCGCACGCTGCGCTACCCGCGCGGCAAGACGCTGGGCGGCTGCAGCAGCATCAACGGCATGATCTACATGCGCGGCCAGGCGCGCGACTACGACCATTGGGCCGAGCTGACGGGCGACGCGAGCTGGCGCTGGGACAGCGCCCTGCCCTACTTCCGCCGCCACGAGGACCACTGGCGCCTGGACAAGCCCGAGGGCGTGAACGAGAACTTCAAGCGCCTGCACGGCAACAAGGCCACCGGCAGCACCGGCGAGTGGCGCGTGGAAAAGCAGCGCCTGCGCTGGGACGTGCTCGACGCCTTCGCCCAGGCCGCGCAGCAGGCGGGCATCCCGGCCACCGACGACTTCAACGGCGGCAGCAACGAGGGCGTGGGCTATTTCGAGGTGAACCAGAAGGCCGGCTGGCGCTGGAACACGGCCAAGGCCTTCCTGCGGCCCACCTGCTATGGCCGGCCCAACTTCGAGATGTGGACGAATGCGCACGCCACCCGGCTCCTCATCGAGACCCTGCCCGACGGCACGCGCCGCTGCACCGGCGTGCAGGTGTGGGACGGGCACGAGATGGTCACGGCCCACGCCACCGGCGAGGTGATCCTGAGCGCGGGCGCGGTCAACTCGCCCCAGTTGCTGCAGCTCTCGGGCATCGGCCCCGCCGACCTGCTGCGCCAGCACGGCATCGACGTGGTGCAGGACCTGCCGGGCGTGGGCGCCAACCTGCAGGACCATCTGCAGATCCGCGCGGTATACAAGGTCGGCGGCGTGGCCACGCTCAACACCATGGCCGGCTCGCTCTGGGGCAAGGCCCGGATCGGGCTGGAATACGCGATGAAGCGCAGCGGCCCCATGAGCATGGCGCCCTCGCAGCTCGGCGCCTTCACGCGCAGCGACCCGGGCCAGCCCTGGCCCAACATCGAGTACCACGTGCAGCCGCTCTCGCTCGACGCCTTCGGCGAGCCGCTGCACAGCTTTCCGGCCTTCACCGCCAGCGTGTGCAACCTCAACCCCACGAGCCGGGGCAGCGTGCGCATCCGCAGCGCGGACTTCCGGGCCGCCCCGGCCATCGCCCCCAACTACCTCAGCACGCCAGAGGACCGCAAGGTGGCGGCCGACAGCCTGCGCGTGACGCGCCGCATCGCGTCCCAACCCGCGCTCGCCAAATACCAGCCCGAGGAATGGAAGCCCGGCCCGCAGTTCGAGAGCGACGAGGACCTGGCGCGCCTGGCGGGCGACATCGCCACCACCATCTTCCACCCCGTGGGCACCACGAAGATGGGCCGCGAGGACGACTCGATGGCCGTGCTCGACTCGCAGCTGCGCGTGCGCGGCATCGCCGGCCTGCGCGTGGTGGACGCGGGCGCCATGCCCACCATCACCAGCGGCAACACCAATTCACCCACGCTGATGATCGCGGAGAAGGCGGCGGAGTGGATTCTCGCGGCACGCCAGGCAGCCTGACCGGTCAGCGGATGCCGCCTACGTAGCGCGGAGTCTCCGGCGGCGGCGGTGCGGCGATGCGCTGGCGCACCGCCTGGGCGGCCACGTCCAGCAGGGGACGGCGGGTTTCGGGCTGTGCCTCGTGCACGGCCTGCTCCAGCCGGCCGGCCCAGTCGGCCAGCTCGGGCACGTCGTCCTCCTGCGCGCGCTGGCGCGCGAAGCGCACGATCTCCAGCGCGTAGTCGGCATTGGCGGCCATCCATTCGGTGTCGGTCACGCGCCCCGTTTTGCGGCGCAGCAGCACGTGCAGGTGGGCGGCGATGGCGAGTCGGTCGGTACCGGGCATGGCGTCCTCACCCCCCCAGGCGCTCGCGGTGCTGGGCGATGTCCAGGCCGGTCTGCTCGCTCTGCTCGTCCACGCGCAGGCCCATCGCGAAGTTGGTGAGCCACAGTAGCGCAGCCGTCGCCGCCAGGCTGTAGGCCATCACGGCACCCACCCCGATGGCCTGGGTGGCGAGGCTGCCCGGCGCACCGCCCACCGTCCGGCTTGCCAGCACGCCCGTGAGCAGCGAGCCCACGATGCCGCCGATACCGTGCACGCCGAACACGTCCAGCGAGTCGTCAGCCCCCAGCAGGCGCTTGAGCCCCGTGGCGCCCCAGTAGCACGCGAGGCCGGCCACCAGGCCGATCACCAGCGCGGAGCGCAGCGTGACGAAGCCGGCCGCCGGCGTGATGGCGACCAGCCCCGCCACCAGGCCGGAGCACAGCCCCAGCAGCGAGGGGCGGCCGCGCACCACCCATTCGCCCGCCATCCACGCCAGGGCGCCTGCCGCCGCAGCCACGTGCGTGACGGCCATGGCCAGCCCGGCGCGCCCATCGGCCGCCACGGCCGAGCCCGCGTTGAAGCCGAACCACCCCACCCACAGCAGGCCCGCGCCCGCCATGGTGAAGCCCAGGTTGTAGGGCTCGAAGGCCTCGCGCCCGTAGCCGTTGCGGCGGCCCAGGAACCACGCGCACACCAGCCCGGCCACGCCCGCGTTGACGTGCACCACCGAGCCGCCGGCGAAGTCCAGCGCGCCCATCTGCGCCAGCCAGCCGCCCGGCTCCCACACCCAGTGGGCGATGGGGGCATAGACCACCAGCGTCCACAGGCCCACGAAGACCAGCATGGCCGAAAAGCGCATGCGCTCGACGAACGCGCCCACCAGCAGCGCCGCCGTGATGATGGCGAACGTGAGCTGGAACATGGCGTACACGGATTCAGGAATGTGCGACGCCACGTGGCTCACGGAGAGCCGGCCCTGTTCGAGCTGGAAGTCCAGCCCGGAAAAGCCCATGCGGTCCCACCCGCCCAGCCAGCCGCTGCCCGGGGTGAAGGCCAGCGAGTACCCGGCCGCGAACCACAGCAGGCTGACCAGCGCGGCAATGGCGACCACGCTGGCCATGGTGTTGAGCACGTTCTTCCGGCGCACCATGCCGGCATAGAACAGGGCCACGCCCGGCAGCGTCATCAGCAGCACCAGGGCAGTGGAGGTCATCATCCATGCGGTGTCCGCCGCACTGATCGCGCCCTGCGCCACCAGCACGGGGCGCGTGGGCGCCGCGGCCGCTTCGGGCACAGCCTGCTGCGCCATCGCGCTGGCGCACAGCCCCAGGCACAAGAACGCTACCGCAACGAACCGGTGGTTGACTGCCCGCATGAAGGCTCCCTTTTTTCGCAACTCGTTACAAGTCCCATTGCACGAGCCATGCCAGCCGGGAGGCCCCCGATTCACGGGTTCGGGCCCTCCGCGCCGCCCCACAACGGGGGCGGGAAACTCCCAATGCACCACGGGGGTGCGGCCGTTACAGTCACGGCACTCGAAAGCGCGCTTCGGTGTGCCATGCGAGGGGCCGAGGAGACACTCTTTCTACCAACAAGCAAATATCAAGCACCCAGCGAGGTGCAGTCCCTTTCCAGGCGCTGGCGATCCCAGCGCTTTTTTCTTGCCCGCGCGCAGCCCCGCAGTCGACCTGTTTCAGGCCCTCGCCTCCTGAATTGATAGCAGCCCGGATGCGACAATCCTGGGATGGAATGGATTTTCATCACCCTGGCCTCGCTGCTCGCGGGTTTTGTGGACGCGATCGTGGGCGGCGGGGGGCTGGTGATGGTGCCGGCGCTGTTCGCAGCGTTTCCCAGCGCGCCGCCCGCCACGCTCCTGGGCACCAACAAGGCGGCTTCGGTGTGGGGTACGGCCATGGCCACGTGGCAGTACAGCCGGCGCGTGAAGATCCGGTGGCGCGCCATGCTGCCGGCGGCGGTGGCCGGGTTCGCGGGCTCGTTCGCGGGGGCCTGGGCCGTCACGGTGATGTCGGCCGACTTCCTGCGCAAGCTGCTGCCCCTGGTCCTGCTGGCCGTGCTGGCCTACACCCTGGCCAAGAAGGAACTGGGCCGCCACCACACGCCGCGCTTCGCGGGCACGGCCGAGGCGGTGGCCGCCTGCCTCATCGGCGTGCTGATCGGTTTCTACGACGGCTTCTTCGGTCCGGGCACGGGCAGCTTCTTCGTCTTCCTGTTCGTGCGGCTGCTGGGCTACGACTTCCTCAACGCCTCGGCATCGGCCAAGCTCCTCAACTGCGCGACCAACGTCGCGGCCATCGTGCTGTTCGCGGCCAAGGGCCATGTGTGGTGGCACTTCGCGGTTACGCTGGCCGTGGCCAACGTCGTGGGCAGCCTGCTGGGCACGCACCTGGCGCTCAAGCACGGCACGGGCTTCGTGCGCGGGATCTTCATCCTGGTGGTCAGCACGCTGATCCTCAAGACGGGCTACGACGCCTTCCTGCGCTAGCGCGGCGCCCCCGGGGAACCGGGAGGCGCCTCTAATGAAACCTGTTGCGAATTGGCACACAAGCCGCGCTGTGGGGGTCTCCCCCAGCTTCCGTGGCAAGGGCCCGTCTTTATAATTGTGACCTTTTGATGACGGCAGACCTCGCGTATCGCGATGCCTGCCCTTGCAAACCCCGTCTCCGGCCTGCTTACCCGCATGCCGGATTTTTTGTACCTGAAATACCCCTGACAGGACCCATTCCATGAAATTGTTCAAGGCCGTAGCCACCGCCCTCGCGCTCTGCGCCGCATTCGCCACCCAGGCCCGCACGCTGGACGCGGTCCAGAAGGACGGCAAGATCCTCATCGCGACCGAAGGCCAGTTCGCCCCGTTCAATTTCTTCAATGGCACCACCCTGACAGGCTTCGAGGTGGAAGTGGCCGAGCTCGTGGCCAAGAAGATGGGCCTCACGATCCAGTGGAAGACGCTGGGCTTCGACGCGCTCCTCACCGGCCTGCGCCAGGACCGCTGGGACCTGGTGATCGCCTCCCACGGCATCACCGAGGAACGCGCCAAGGCCGTGACCTTCACCGACCCGCACTACTGCTCGGGCGGCATGATCATCGCCATGGACCCGGCCATCAAGAGCGCCAAGGACCTGGCCGGCAAGGTGGTAGCCGTGCAGACGGGCACGAGCTACCTGGAGAACGTGCAGAAGGTCTCCTCCATCAAGGAAATGAAGAACTTCCCCACCGACGTGGACGCCCGCAGCGCCCTGGTGTCGCGCCGCGTGGACGCCTGGGTGACGGACCGCTTCGTCGCCAAGGCCGTGATCGACAAGAACCCCGGCGCGGGCTTCAAGCCCGGCGAGATGCTGTTCATCGAGCGCATCGCCGCCGCCGTGGCCAAGGGCAACAGCTCGCTGGCCGGTGCCTGGAACAAGGCCCTGGCCGAAGTCATGGCCGACGGCAGCTACGCCGCGCTTTCCAAGAAATACTTCAACGAAGACGTTCGCTGCCAGTAAGCAGGCACGCCCGGGTCTTCCATGCTCACCGCCTTTTGGCCGCAGCGCTGGAGCCGCCAGCAGCGCAGCAACGCCACGCTCGTCTCCGCCGTCATCCTGATGGTGCTGGTGCTGGCGCTGCTCGGCCAGCTGCTGTCCTTCCTGCCCGAACCCATCGGGCCCAACGCCCAGGCGTTCTCCGACGGCGCGCGCACCACGCTGTGGCTCACGCTGGTCAGCGGCAGCGTGGGCCTGGTGCTGGGCACCGGCGCGGCCCTGGCCCGCACGTCGCGCTGGGCGGCCGTGCGCTGGGTGGCGAGCTTCTACATCTGGGTCATCCGCGGCACGCCGCTGCTGGTGCAGATCCTGTTCGTGTACTTCGCGCTGCCGGTGCTGGTGCCGGGCCTGAACCTGCCCGACTTCGCCGCCGCCGTGGTGGCCCTGGGCCTGAACGTGGGCGCCTACAACGCCGAGGCCATCCGCGCGGGCCTGCTGGCCGTGCCGCGCGGCCAGACCGAGGCCGCCAAGGCGCTGGGCCTGGGCCGGCTGCACGTGTTCATGGACGTGGTGTTCCCGCAGGCGTTCAAGATCTCGCTGCCGCCGCTGGTGAGCAACTTCGTGGCGCTGCTCAAGGACTCGTCGCTGGCCTACGCCATCGGCGTGGTGGAGCTGACCAACGTGGGCAACCGCATCCAGTCGGCCACGTTCCAGCCCATCGCCACGCTGTCCACCGTGGCCGTCACCTACCTGCTGCTGACCACGCTGGTCACGCAGATCTCCAACGCCGTCGAGTACCGCTTCGACGTGGAAGGGCGCAGCAAATGACCACGCCCTTCATCGTGGTCGAGCACGTGTGCAAGTCGTTCGGCGCGCACCAGGTGCTCAAGGACGTATCGACCACCTTCAACACCGGCCAGGTCACCGTCATCATCGGCGCCTCGGGTTCGGGCAAGAGCACGCTGCTGCGCGCCATCAACCGGCTGGAGCCGCACGATTCGGGCCGCATCACCATCGGCGGCGAGGAAGTCACGGACGACCTGCACACGCTGCAGAAGCAGCGCAGCGAGGTGGGCATGGTGTTCCAGCAGTTCAACCTGTTCGGCCACATGAGCGTGCTGGACAACGTGACGCTGGCGCCGCGCCGCATCCGCCGCACGCCGCGCGCCCAGGCCAACGAGCAGGCCCTGGCCCTGCTGCGCCGCGTGGGCATGCAGGACCATGCGCACAAGTACCCCTGGCAGCTCTCGGGCGGGCAGCAGCAGCGCGTGGCCATCGCCCGCGCGCTCGCCATGCAACCCCAGGTGATGCTGTTCGACGAGCCCACCAGCGCGCTCGACCCCGAGATGGTGCAGGAGGTACTGGACGTGATGCGCGAGCTGGCGCGCGGCGGCATGACCATGATCGTGGTGACCCACGAGATGGGCTTCGCGCGCGAAGTGGCCGACCGCGTCATGTTCTTCGACCAGGGCCGCATCGCCCACGACGCACCGCCCCAGGAATTCTTCAACAACCCCGCGAACGACCGCATCCGCGCCTTCATCGGCCGCATGAGCGCCTGAGATCCAGGCTCTTGCGGCCCTACAACCCCAGCCCCTACCGGAGTGTCCCCATGAAATTGAACCACACGTTCCTCGCCCTGATGGCCGCCGGCCTGTGCAGCCTGCCACCCGCAGCCTCTGCCCAGACCGCCAAGGATTTCGAAGACCTGCGCAACGAGCTCAAGGCCCTGCGCACCGAGCTGAACCAGCTCAAGGCGCAACAGGCCCAGCAGCCCGCGCCCGCCGCCTCCGCATCGGCCTGGGGCGACCGCATCGAGGCCGTCGAACTCAAGCAGCAGGACGCCGTGGTGCTGGGCGACATCCCTGGCAGCTTCCGCCTGCCCGGCAGCGAAACGTCCATCCGCGTGTACGGCTACGCCGAGGCCAACCTGGTCAAGGACTTCAAGGGCACGGCCCCCGGCGACACCTTCACCAACGTGATGGAGCAGCCCCTGGGCCATAGCGGCTCGGGCCAGTCCAGCCTGACGGCGCAGACCTCGCGCTTCGGCTTCGAGACCTCCACGCCCACCGGCATCGGCACCTTCAACACCAAGATCGAGGCCGACTTCTACGCCTACTGCGGCAGCGAATGCAACCGCGGCCGCCTGCGCCTGCGCCATGCCTACGGCGAATACGCCGGCTGGCTGATCGGCCAGACCTGGTCCACCTTCATGGACGTGGACAACCTGCCCGAGACCGTGGACTTCAACGGCCCGCCCGGCGCCACCTTCCGCCGCCCGGCGCAGATCCGCTACACCTACAACAACCCCGACCTGGCCAAGTTCCAGTTCGCGCTGGAAGAACCCACCGAAGGCGCTAAGGGCCTGAACTTCGTGGCCCGCGTGGACAAGGCCTTCGACTGGGGCAACGTGAACGCCCGCCTGCTCTCGCACGAGCAGCGCGTGGACGGCATCAGCAAACGCGGCACCGGCTTCGGTCTGGGCGCGGGCTACAAGCTCACCGGCACCGCCACGCTGATGGCGCAGTACACGCGCCTCGATGGCGACGGCGACGGCGCCTACCTGGTCGGCGCCAACTACCCGGTGCTGGACGGCGGCACCGTGCGTCTGGACAAGTCGCACGGTGTGGTGCTGGGCCTGACCAACGCCTTCAGCGAACAGCTGCGCGGCACCGTGTCGCTGGGCATGGTGCGCTCGCGCCACAAGCTGGGCGACGCCTACGTGGACGCCTACGGCGCCGAAGGCAACCGCAAGCTGTACCAGTGGCACGCCGGCATGTACTACCTGCCGATCAAGAACGTGGAACTGGGCGGCGAGCTCATCGGCGGCCGCCGCACCACCTTCGACGGCCAGCAGGGCGACATGCTGCGCCTGAACCTGCAAGCCCGTTATTTGTTCAACTGATCTTTCTCACTGGCAAGAGCGGCTGGCCGGGCAACCGGCCAGCCCTTTTTCTTTCATGCGCCCAGAACGACTCGGCCTGATGGCCCTGCTGGTGGTGACCGTGGTGTGGGGCACCACCTTCCCCGCCATGAAACTGCTGTCCGCCCGGCTCGACGCCTTGCAGATCATCTGGCTGCGCTTCGCCATCGCGCTGGCCGTGCTGGCGCCGCTGTGGCGCGGCATGCGGCGCCCGGAGCGGCGCTGGGGCTGCGCCCTGGGCGTGCTGCTGTTCCTGGCGTTCTGGCTGCAGATCGAGGGGCTGGCGCGCACCAGCAGCAACCGCAACGCCTTCGTCACCGGCCTGAACGTGCTGGTGGTGCCGCTGATCGCGATGGCCGCCCTGGGCCGCCGCTACGGCTGGCAGCTCTGGGCCGCCTGCGCCATGGCCTGCGCGGGCATGGCGCTGATGTTCCACGAGAACGAGCCCTGGAACCTGGGCGATTCGCTGACGCTGGCGAGCACGGTCTTCTACGCCATCTACATCCTGGCGCTGGAGGAATGCGCGCGCCGCACGGCCGCACAGCCCCTGCGCGCCACGCGCATGGCCGCCGCCCAGGCCACGGTGATGGCGCTGGCGTCCACTCTGATGCTGCTGCTCACGCGCGAGAACGGCCTGGGCGGCCTGCTGCAGTCCGCCACGCACCTGCCCGCAAGCGCCTGGGCCGCCCTGCTGTACCTGGGGCTGCTGGCGAGCGTCGTGGTGGTCACGCTGCAGGCCTGGGGCCAGCAGCGCGTGGACGCCCTGCGCAGCGCCATCGTGTTCGGGCTGGAGCCGGTGTTCGCGGCCCTCACAGCCTGGGCGCTGCTGGGCGAGCGCCTGGGCTGGGCGGGCCTGGCCGGTGCGGCGCTGATCGTGGCGGCGCTGGTGTTCAGCCAGGTGCAGCCTGCGGCGCAGAAATCTTAGTCAAATTGGCCTCCAGCGTTTATGTAGCAAGCGCTGGCAGCTATCTTTTTGATACTTTACGGCGCCAATAGCGGCACGTCCGCCACCTTGCGCGGCTTGCCGATGGGCGCCCCCGCCTGGCCCTTCTGCACGGCGGCGATGTCTTCCTCGCTGGGGTAGTCGCCCAGCAGCCAGTAGTCGAACACCCGGCGCGCGATGGGCGCGGCGTGGGCGGCGCCGAAGCCGGCGTTCTCGACGATCAGCGCCAGCGCGATCGTTGGGTCCTCCGCCGGCGCGAACGCCGCGAACAGGGAGTGGTCGCGCTGGTGCTCCTCCAGCGCCTTGGCGTTGTACTTCACGTTCTGCCCCAGGCTCACCGCCTGGGCCGTGCCGGTCTTGCCCGCCGAGGTGTAGGGCGCGCCCGCGAACACGCGCGTGCCCGTGCCGCCCTTGTTCACGGCCACCAGCGCGTTGCGCACGATCTCCACGTTCTTGGCCAGGTAGCCCAGGTTCTCGCCCGGCGGCTGCACGATGTCCGTCACCGCACCGGTGACGGCGTTCTTGATGGCCTTGGCCATGTGCGGGCGGTAGCGTGTGCCGCCGTTGGCCAGCGTGGCCTCGGCCAGCGCGAGCTGCAGCATGGTGAAGTTGTTGTAGCCCTGGCCGATACCCAGCGACACCGTCTCGCCCGGGAACCAGCGCTTCATGTCGGCGCGCTTGTAGGTGTTGCGCTTCCACTCGGTGCTGGGCAAGGTGCCGCGCAGCTCGCCGTTGAGGTCGATGCCGGTGACCTGGCCGAAGCCCAGGGGCTTCATGAAGTCGTGGATGGCGTCCACGCCCATCTCCACCGCCAGCGAATAGAAGTAGGTATTGCTGGAGAACTGGATGGCCCGGTGCATGTCCACGCCGCCCAGGCCGCCCTCGTGGCTGCGGAAGGTATGGCCGCCGAAGGTGTAGAAGCCCGGGTCGTTCACCACCAGGCTGGGCGAGCGCTTGTTCAGCTGCAGCGCGGCCAGCGCCATGAAGGGCTTGTAGGTGGAGCCGGGCGGGTAGGTGCCGCGCAGCGCCCGGTTGAGCAGGGGCTTGTCGATGGATTCGTTGAGCGCCTGCCAGTTCTCCACGTCGATGCCTTCGACGAACAGGTTGGGGTCGAACGTGGGCTTGCTCACCAGCGCCAGGATCTCGCCGTTGCGCGGGTCGATGGCCACCAGCGCGCCGCGGCGGCTGCCGTACAGGTCTTCGATGAGCTTTTGCAGCTGGATGTCGATGGACAGCATCACGCTGTCGCCGGGCGTGGCCGCGTGGCTCGACAGCTTGCGCACCGCGCGGCCGCCGGCCGAGGTCTCCATCTGCTCCACGCCGGTCTGGCCGTGCAGGGCCGATTCGAAGCTCTGCTCGACGCCGAGCTTGCCGATGTATTCGGTGCCCCGGTAGTTGGCCTCGTCCTCCGAGTCCTGGATGCGCGCCTTCTCGGCCTGGTTGATGCGCCCGATGTAGCCGATGGCGTGGCTCGCCACGTCGCCCAGCGGGTAGTTGCGGAACAGCCGCGCCTTGATGTCCACGCCCGGGAACCGGTAGCGCTGCGCGGTGAAGCGCGCCACTTCCTGGTCGGTCAGCCGCGTGCGGATGGGCAGGGATTCGAAGTTGCGCGACTCCTCCATGAGCCGCTTGAAGCGCCGCCGGTCGCGGTGCTGGATGTCCACCACCTTGGAGAGTTCGTCGATGGTGTCGTCCAGCACGCCCGCGCGCGAGGGCGTGATCTCCAGCGTGTACGCCGAGTAGTTGGTGGCCAGCACCACGCCGTTGCGGTCCAGGATGAGCCCCCGGTTGGGCACGATGGGCACCACCGCCGTGCGGTTGCTCTCGGCCTGGGCGGCCAGGTCCTCGTGCCGCACCACCTGCAGGAAAACGAGCCGCGCCACGATCAAACCGAACGCGAGAAACACCACCGTGCCGATGACCAGCGCGCGCAGGCGGAAACGCGATGCGTCGGCTTCGCTGTTGCGCAGTTCGGTCATGGCTACTGATTACAGAGGGCGGTTCTGGTCGGCGTCGGGCGGGCGGCGCTGGGGCGCCAGCAGCACCCAGCTCGCCAGCGGCCACAGCAGGGCTTCCAGCACGGGCGCGAGGAAGCTCCACAGCCCCGGGAAGATGCCCCCGGCGGCCATACGCAGCAGCAGCTCGACCGCATGGGCCAGCGCGAACAGCGGCAGCACCTGCAGCGCCTGCGAGGGCACGCTGAACCACAGCAGGCGGCGGTGGACGGCGATGGCGCCGAACGACAGCACGGTGTACGACAGCGCATGCTGCCCGAGCAGCGCCGACTGGCTCACGTCCATGCACAGCCCCAGCACGAAGGCCGTGCCCATGCCGATGCGCAGCGGCTGGTGCACGCCCCAGAAGACCAGCAGCACCATGAGCAGGTCGGGCATCCAGACCACGCGGCCCAGCGGCAGCATGTTGATCGCCAGGCCCGCCACCAGGCTGGCGCCGATGAACACCGGGTTCACCGGCAGCAGCAGCGGTTCACCGCGCGGCATGATCATGGGCGGCGTCCTTTCGTGCGGGCGGGCGCGGGGTGCGCAGGCTCGGGGCGCGGCAGGGCGGCGTCCTCGGCCAGGGGCTTGAGCACCACCACGTGGCGGGCGCCCTGCACCTGCGCCAGGGGCATGCAGTAGATGCGCGCGAAGGCCGAGTCGGCCCGGCGCTCCACGCGCACCACGCGGGCCACCGGCAGGCCCGGCGGGTACAGGCCGTCCACGCCGCTGGTGGTCAGAAGGTCTTCTTCGCGGATGTCGGCATTGGCCGGCATGAAGCGCAGCTCCATGCCGCCGCCATGGCCCGCCACGGGGTCGCCGTAGGCCACGCCGCGCACGCCGGTGCGGATGTTCAGCACAGGGATGGCCTGGTCCCGGTCCACCAGCAGGGTGACCTCGCTCACGAGCGGGAAGACGCGCGTGACTTGGCCCAGCACGCCCGCCTCGTCCATCACCGGCGAGCCCAGCTCCACGCCGCCCATCTGGCCCCGGTCCAACACCACCCGGCGCGTGTACGGGTCCGCCGTGTCGTAGATCACTTCCGCCGCCTGGGCGGGGGTTTCCAGGCGGTCGCGCAAGGCCAGCAGCTGGCGCAGGCGCGCGTTCTCCAGGACCAGCTGCTCGGCCTGGTTGGCCCGCTGGCCCATCGTGGTCATCTTCTTGCGCGCGGCGTCCAGGTCCTGCTGCGCCGCGCTCAGCGCCTGGAAGTAGCCCGCCCCGTGGCTCGCGAACTCCACGGGCTGGAGCATGAGCCACTGCACCGGGTAGAGCACGGTGGCCACGACCTGCCGCAGGGGCCCGGTGAGCGCGAAGCGCGCGTCGGCCACCATGAGGAACAGCGCCAGCGCGCTGTAGACGGCCAGCCGCGACAGGGCCGAGGGGCCCTGCTTGAAGAAGGGGGGAGCGCTGCGCTCTAAGGTACCCAGTGGCATGTGCGGCGCATGCGGTCAGTGAAGTCGTTGCGTGCCTGCGGCATGACAGGCGGGCCCGGATTACTCGCTCGTAAAGATGCTGCCCAGGCGGTCCATGCGCTCCAGCGCGATGCCGCAGCCGCGCACCACGCAGGTCAGCGGGTCCTCGGCCACCAGCACGGGCAGGCCGGTTTCCTCGGCCAGCAGACGGTCCAGGTCGCGCAGCAGCGCGCCGCCGCCGGTGAGCATCATGCCGCGGTCGGCGATGTCGGCGCCGAGTTCGGGCGGGGTCTGCTCCAGCGCGTTCTTCACGGCCGAGACGATCTGGTTCAGGGGGTCGGTCAGGGCTTCGAGCACTTCGTTGCTGCTGATGGTGAAGCTGCGCGGCACGCCTTCGCTGAGGTTGCGGCCCTTGACTTCCATCTCGCGCACTTCGGAACCGGGGAAGGCCGAGCCGATGTTCTTCTTGATGGCCTCAGCCGTGGGCTCGCCGATCAGCATGCCGTAGTTGCGGCGGATGTAGCTGATGATGGCTTCGTCGAACTTGTCGCCGCCCACGCGCACGCTGCCCTTGTAGACCATGCCGCCCAGCGAGATCACGCCCACTTCGGTGGTGCCGCCGCCGATGTCCACCACCATGGAGCCGCTGGCTTCCGAGACGGGCAGGCCCGCGCCGATGCCGGCGGCCATGGGCTCCTCAATCAGATAGACGGCGGTCGCGCCCGCCGCTTCGGCCGCGTCCTTGATGGCGCGGCGCTCGACCTGGGTGGAGCCGCAGGGCACGCAGATGATGATGCGCGGGCTGGGCGTGAACAGCGTGCGCGGGTGCACCATCTTGATGAACTGCTTGATCATCTGCTCGGTGATCACGAAGTCGGCGATCACGCCGTCCTTCATCGGGCGAATGGCTTCGATGTTGCCGGGCACCTTGCCCAGCATGGCCTTGGCTTCGTGACCCACGGCCTGAATGACTTTCTTGCCATGGGGCCCGCCTTCGTGGCGAATGGCGACCACGGAGGGCTCATCGAGCACGATGCCCTTGTCGCGGGCGAAGATGAGGGTGTTGGCGGTGCCAAGATCAATGGCAAGGTCGGTGGAGAAGTACCGACGGAAAGCTCCGAACATTCAGGGATCCTCTCAGGCACGGCATGCACGTCGGCCTGCCATCGCCGGGTTTACGGGGTCAAATATCGCTTTTTTCGCACAATGACCGGCAGGAAGGGAGGTATTGCGGCAAAGCCGGGATAATACCGCATCCCCTGTGAATAACTCCCTCCGGCGCGGCCTGGAACTCAGGTTTACGTCTGGTTTCTTTAGATTCATTCCCCTATGGCACTGACCCCCCAGGACATCGGCCGCATCGCCAATTTGGCGCGGCTCGAACTGACACCTTCCGAAAGTGAGCGCATGCTGACCCAACTGAACGGCTTCTTCGACATCGTGGAGAAGATGCGGGCTGTGGATACCTCGGGCCTCACACCGATGGCCCACCCCGTGGCCGCCATCCAGGACGTGCAGCTGCGCCTGCGCGACGACGTGGCCAGCGAGCCCAACCAGCGCGAAGCCAACCAGAAGAGCGCCCCCGCGGTCGAACGCGGCCTGTTCCTCGTACCGAAGGTGATCGAATGACCGCGCCCGCCGCACTGCATGACATGGGCGTCGCCGAACTGGCCGCCGCGCTGCGCGAGCGCAAAGTGTCCTCGGTCGAGGCCGCCCAGCACTTCCTGGACCGCGCCAGGGAGCACCAGAACCTGGGCGCCTACGTCGCCTTGAATGAAGAGGCCACGCTGGCCCAGGCCCAGGCCGCCGACGCGCGCATCGCCGCAGGCACCGCTGGCGCGTTGGCCGGCGTGCCGATCGCGCACAAGGACATCTTCGTGACGCGCGACTTCCCCAGCACGGCGGGCTCGCGCATGCTCGCGAGCTACCAGTCGCCCTTCGACGCCACCGTAGTCACGCGCCTGGCCGAGGCCGGCGCCGTCACTTTGGGCAAGCTCAACTGCGACGAGTTCGCCATGGGCTCGGCCAACGAGAACTCGGCCGTCGCGCCCGTGGGCTTCGATGCGCCCGCGCCGGTGCGCAACCCCTGGGACACGGCCCGCATTCCCGGCGGCTCCTCGGGCGGCAGCGCCGTGGCCGTGGCCGCGCGCCTGGCGCCCGCCGTCACGGGCACGGACACGGGCGGCTCCATCCGCCAGCCCGCATCGTTCTGCGGCATCACCGGCATCAAGCCCACCTACGGGCGCGCCAGCCGCTACGGCATGATCGCCTTCGCCTCCAGCCTGGACCAGGCCGGCCCCATGGCCCGCTCTGCCGAGGACTGCGCGCTGCTGCTCTCGGCCATGTGCGGCCCCGATCCGGACCGCGATTCGACCTCGCTCGATGTGCCGGCGGAAGACTTCAGCGCCAGGTTGAGCGACAGCATCGACGGGCTGCGCATCGGCATCCCCGCCGAGTTCTTCGGTGACGGCCTGGCGCCCGACGTGCGCGCCGCCGTCGATGGTGCGCTCAAGGAATACGAGAAGCTCGGCGCCAAGCTGGTCCCCATCAGCCTGCCGCGCACCGAGCTTTCGATTCCGGTGTACTACATCATTGCGCCGGCCGAGGCGTCGTCCAACCTCTCGCGCTTCGACGGCGTGAAGTTCGGCCACCGCGCCAAGGACTACGGCGACCTGGTGAACATGTATAAGAAGACCCGCGCCGAAGGCTTCGGCGACGAGGTCAAGCGCCGCATCATGATCGGCGCCTATGTGCTCTCGCACGGCTACTACGACGCCTACTACCTGCAGGCGCAGAAGATCCGCCGCATGATCGCCGACGACTTCCAGAACGCCTTCAAGGACTGCGACCTGATCGCCGGCCCCGTGGCCCCCACCGTGGCCTGGAAGTTGGGCGAACATGGCAGCGACCCGCTGGCCGACTACCTGGCCGACATCTTCACCCTGCCCGCATCGCTGGCGGGCCTGCCCGGCATGAGCGTGCCGGCAGGCTTTGGTGAAGGCGGCCTGCCCGTGGGCCTGCAGCTGATCGGCAACTACTTCCAGGAAGCCCGCTTGCTGAATGCGGCCCACCGCCTGCAACAGGCCACCGACTTCCACCTCCGCCGTCCGGAGGGCTTCTGACATGACCGCGAAACTCATCCATGGCTACGAAGTCGTCATCGGCTTCGAGACGCACACCCAGCTCGCCACGCAGAGCAAGATCTTCAGCCGCGCGCCCACCGCCTTCGGTGCCGAGCCCAACACGCAGGCCTGCGCAGTGGACCTGGCCCTGCCCGGCACGCTGCCCGTGATGAACCGCGAAGCGGTGGTGTGCGCTATTAAATTGGGACTGGCACTCGGCTCCCACATTGCGCCAGTGAGCATTTTTGCCCGCAAGAACTACTTCTACCCGGACCTGCCTAAGGGCTACCAGATCAGCCAGTTCGAGATCCCGGTGGTCCAGGGCGGCGAAGTGTCGTTCTATCTGGGCGACGAGAAGAAGACCGTGCGTCTGGTGCGTGCCCACTTGGAGGAAGATGCGGGCAAGTCACTGCACGAGGACTTCGTTGGCCAGAGCGGCATCGACCTGAACCGTGCGGGCACGCCGCTGCTGGAGATCGTGACCGAGCCGGACATCCGCTCGTCCGAGGAGGCCGTGGCCTATGCCAAGGAGCTGCACAAGATCGTGACCTGGATCGGCATCTGCGACGGCAACATGCAGGAGGGTTCGTTCCGCTGCGACGCCAACGTCTCCGTGCGCAAGCCGGGCCAGCCGCTGGGCACGCGCCGCGAGATCAAGAACCTGAACAGCTTCAAGTTCATGCAGCAGGCCATCGACTACGAGATCCGCTGGCAGATCGAGCAGATCGAGGACGGCCACGCGATCCAGCAGGCCACCGTGCTCTTCGACCCGGACACGGGCGAGACGCGGGCCATGCGCACCAAGGAAGACGCGGCGGACTACCGCTATTTCCCCGACCCCGACCTGCCGCCGCTCCATATTTCGGAGCAATGGGTGCAGGAACAGCGGGCGCTGATGGCCGAATTGCCGCGTGCCATGGCCGCGCGCTTCGTCGCCGACTACGGCCTGCCCGAGTACGACGCCACCACGCTCACGCAGAGCAAGGCCATGGCGGCGTATTTCGAGGCCGCCGCCAAGGCCTGCGGCCAGCCGAAGCTGGCAAGCAACTGGGTGATGGGCGAGATCTCGCGCCGCCTGAACATGGAAGAGATCGGCATCGAAGACGTCAAGGTCAGCAGCGCGCAGCTGGCGGCGCTGATAGTGCGCATCGGCGACGGCACCATCAGCAACAACGCGGCGCGGCAGGTGTTCGACGCGCTCTGGAGCGGCGAGGCCGGCGACGTGGACGCGGTGATCGAGGCCAAGGGCCTCAAGCAGATGAACGACACGGGCGCGCTGGAGAAGATCGTCGACGAGGTGATCGCCGCCAATGCCGACAACGTGGCCCAGTTCAAGGCGGGCAAGGACAAGGCGTTCAATGCCCTCGTGGGCCAGATCATGAAGGCCAGCAAGGGCAAGGCGAACCCGCAGCAGGTCAACGAGCTGCTGCGGGCCAAGCTGGCGGGCTGACGGACACCGGGCGCCCAAGTCCATACAACGACAAAGGGGCCCGGGGCCCCTTTGTTTTTTCAGCGGGATGCCGCCGGCGCGGCGGTATCGGCCGGAGGCGGGGGCAGCCGCTGCGCCTCCCACAGCTTGCGCAGCTGGGCCAGCTCCGTGTCGAAGCGCTGGTGCACGCGGCGCTTTTCCTGGTCCTGCCCCGCGATGAAGCGCTGCTGCTCGGCGATGCTTTCCTCGTTCTCGGCGATCTTGCGGCGCAGCGCCACGGGCGCCTTGTTCGGGTCCTTCTTGTAGAACTCCATTTCCACATCGAAGGCCTTCCGCTGCTGGCGCAGTTCGTCGATGCGCTTCTCGGCAGTGGCCGTGACATCGTCCACCAGCTGGATCGCGGCCGCGCGCTCCACGTCGTGGGCAGCCTTGTCGGGGTAGCGGGCCGTTAGGGCGCGTTCGCGGCGGCGTTCTTCCCGCACGCGGGCCTGTTCTTCCGCCTCCTTGCGGCGCTGGGCCTCCTGCGCGGCGCGTTCGTGCTCGGTGAGCGAGGGGCCGATCTGCCGCCGCACCGTGCCCGAAGGGCTCAGCTCGCGCTGCTCGCGGTCCAGGCACTCGGGAATGGGCCGGTCGGCGGTGAGTCTGCGTCCATTGCGGTCCACGCAGGTGTAGATGCTGCCGGGCGTGCCCTGGGGCTGCGCCCACGCTCCGTCGGCGGCCAGGGTGGCCATCAACACTCCGCCCATGATCCACGCCGGCTTGCTCAAATCATCGATCCTCGTTGACCCCGTAACGCTGGCGATAGGCCAGGACTTTTTCGTGGTGGGAGCGCATCCCCTCTTCCCCGTTGTGCGAGAGGTACAGCAATAAGTCTGCCAGCCGGGCAATGGCGCACACCTGCATGCCCAGTTGCTGGCGCACGTACTGCACCGCGCTGTGGTCCACGTCCTGGCCATTCTCGGTGGCTTTCTCCTGGCGGTCCAGTGCGATGGCCACCGCGTGCGGCGTGGCGCCGGCCGCACGGATGAGCGCGATGGATTCGCGCGCCGCCGTCCCGGCCGACATCACGTCGTCCACGATGAGCACCCGCCCCTGCAGCGGGGCGCCGACCAGCGTGCCGCCCTCGCCATGGTCCTTGGCCTCCTTGCGGTTGTAGGCAAAGGGCACGTTGCGCCCCAGCCGGGCCAGTTCCACGGCCACGGTGGCGGCCAGGGGGATGCCCTTGTAGGCCGGGCCGAAGACCATGTCGAATTCGATGCCGCTGGCCAGCAGGGCTTTTGCATAGAATTCCGCGAGCCGGCCCATCTTGCGGCCGTCATCGAACAAACCGGCGTTGAAGAAATAGGGGCTCAGGCGGCCGGCCTTGGTCTTGAACTCACCGAACCGCAGCACGCCCGATTCGACGGCGAAACGTACAAAATCCTGCGCCAGCCGGCCCTGCTCCGAGGTTTGCGCGCCAACATCCACCATGGGGAAATCCTTGTTCAAGTTAACCAGCCTCAATCTCAACGGCATCCGCTCGGCCTCGGCCAAGGGCGTGGAAAGCTGGATGGCAGCCACGCGGCCGGATTGTATTTGCGTGCAGGAAGTGAAGGCCCAGGCGGCCGACATGGCCAACCGCTTCGAGCGCATGGCGGGCCTGCAGGGCCACTTCCATTTCGCGCAAAAGAAGGGCTACTCGGGCGTCGGCATCTATACGCGCCACGAGCCCTCCGACGTGGTCGTGGGCTATGGCTCCACCGAGTTCGACGCCGAGGGCCGCTACGTGGAGCTGCGCTTCGACACCCCGGCCCGCAAGCTGTCCATCATCAGCGCCTATTTCCCCAGCGGCTCCTCGGGCGAAGAGCGCCAGCAAGCCAAGTTCCGCTTCCTTGCCGAATTCCACCCGCATCTCATGCGCACCAAGGGCGACCGGGACTTCATCCTCTGCGGCGACATCAACATCGCCCACCAGCAGATCGACCTCAAGAACTGGCGCAGCAACCAGAAAAACAGCGGCTTCCTGCCCGAAGAACGGGCCTGGATGACAAAACTGTTACACACAACTGATGAAGGCGGCGGCCTCATAGACGTTTACCGTCAGTTACAACCAACCGCCACCGACACCGCCTACACATGGTGGAGCAACCGCGGCCAGGCCTATGCCAACAACGTGGGGTGGCGGCTGGACTACCACCTGGCCACTCCTGCCCTGGCGGCACTGGCGCGCACCGAATCGATCTACAAGGCCGAGAAATTCTCGGACCACGCGCCGATCACGGTGGACTACGAATTCACCTTGTAGCCCGCCGCCGATGACCGACGCCGCCGCCGCCTCCGCCTCCGCCTCCGCCTCCGCCGCCCCCCACAGCTTCCGGCCCCAGAGCGCGGAGGCGCTGTGGAAACAGATCTCCACCCCCCACCCCACGGTGGGCAAGGCGCGCCACCTGGGCGAGGCGCTGGTGCATGCGGGGCTGCTGTCCACCCCGGCCCTCGCGGAGGGCCTGCAGGCGCAGCAGCGCGAGCGCGGCAGCGGGAAGCACCGGCTCATCGGCCAGATCCTGGTGGACCGGGGCGACCTCACGCAGGAGCAGCTGCGCCAGGTCATCGCCACGTGGCTGGGCGACTACATGGTGCACCCCGGCGACATCGCGCCCGAAGCCGCCGCGCTGGCCCTCGTTCCCCGCGCGGTGGCCGAGCGCGAATCCGTGCTGCCCCTGATCGCGCGCGACGACGCGCTGGTACTGCTCATGGCCGACACGGGGGACCGCGCGCTGCTCGACGAGCTGCGCTTTCTCACGCAGCGCCGGCTCATTCCGCTGCAGGCGGCGCCGGGCACGCTCATGCCGGCCATCCATCAGGCCTACCGCACGCACCCCTCGGGCCCGGCCAGCGCGACGGCGCCCGCCGCGCGCGCCACCTCGCAGGAGCTGGCCACGCACCTGGGCAGCGCCCAGCCCGACACCGATGCCGAGCAGGCGGACGTGATCAGCGAGTCGGACAACACCCTGGTGCGGCTCATCAACTCGGTGATCGACGAGGCCATCGCGCACCGCGCCTCGGACATCCACGTCGAGACCGAGCCCGCTCCGAAGAACGTGCGCATCCGCCTGCGCATCGACGGCAGCCTCACGCCCTACCTGGAGCTGCCCGCGCGCTACCGCTTCGCCATGGTGGCGCGCATCAAGATCATGGCGGGCATGGACATCTCCGAGCACCGCAAGCCCCAGGACGGCAAGATCGACTTCGCCCGCTTCGGCGGCCCGCCGGTGGAACTGCGCGTGGTCACCGTGCCCACCTCGCGCGGCCTGGAGGACGTGGTGCTGCGCCTGCTGGCAAGCGCCAAGCCCCTGCCGCTGGAGGGCATCGGCCTGGCCGACGCCAACCTGCAGGCGCTGCGCGCCGTGGTGCAGAAGAGCTACGGCCTGGTGCTGGTGTGCGGCCCCACGGGCTGCGGCAAGACGACCACGCTGCACTCGGTGGTGCGCGACATCAACACGGCGGGCCGCAAGATCTGGACGGCGGAAGACCCCATTGAAATCACCCAGAGCGGCCTGCGCCAGGTGCAGGTGAACCCGCGCATCGGCTGGACCTTCGCGGCCGCGATGCGCACCTTCCTGCGCGCCGACCCGGACGTGATCATGATCGGCGAGATGCGCGACGAGGAAACGGCGCGCATCGCCGTCGAGGCCTCGCTGACCGGCCACCTGGTGCTGTCCACGCTGCACACCAACTCGGCGCCCGAAAGCATCGCGCGGCTGCTGGAGATCGGGCTGGACCCGTTCAACTTCTCCGACTCGCTGCTCGCCATCCTGGCCCAGCGCCTGGTACGGCGCCTGTGCACCGGCTGCCGGCAGGCGCACGTGGCGGACCCGGACGCGCTGGAGTCGCTGGCCTCACAGTACCTGGACAGCGGCGGCGGCAATGCGCCCGAGGCGCGCGCCGCGCTGATCGGGCGCTGGCGCCAGGAGCACGGCGACGCCCAGGGCGAGCTGCGCCTGTGGCGCGCCGTGGGCTGCCCGCAGTGCGAAGGGCACGGCTACCGCGGCCGCCTGGGCATCCACGAGCTGATGCTCAGCGACGACGCCATCCGCCAGCACATCCGCCGCCGCGCGCCCGCATCGGACATACGCCAGTCCGCCCTGGCCTGCGGCATGCGCACGCTGCGCCAGGACGGCATCGAGAAGGTGCTGCAGGGGCTGACCGACATGGCCGAGGTGATGGCCGCCACCAACCTCTGACGGCCGCGCCCGCCCAGCAAGACCACATCGCCAGTGACGGCCGTTGTTTGCGCAGGGTTCTTAAACTACGCCCATGCTCCGCTACCTCACCGTCCCCGTCACCGCCTTCCAGCAGAACTGCTCCATCGTCTGGTGCGACGCCACGCACCAGGCCGCCATCATCGACCCCGGCGGCGACCTGGACCGGCTGCTGGCCGAAGTCCAGCGCCTGGGCCTCACGCTCGACCAGATCTGGCTCACCCATGCCCACATCGACCACGCGGGTGGCACGGGGGAGCTGGCGCAAAAGCTCAACATCCCCATCACCGGCCCACACCCGGGCGACCAGTTCTGGATCGACGGCCTGCCGCAGCAAAGCGCCATGTTCGGCTTTCCGCCCGCGCGGCCCTTCACGCCCACGCGCTGGCTGCACGACGGCGACACGGTGCAAATCGGCAATGAGACCTTGAACGTGCGCCACTGCCCCGGCCACACGCCCGGCCACGTGGTGTTCCACGCGCCGCAGATCGACCGGGCCTTCGTGGGCGACGTGCTGTTCGCGGGCAGCATCGGGCGCACGGACTTCCCGCAGGGCAACCACCAGGATCTCATCGACAGCATCACGCAGCGCCTGTGGCCCATGGGCGACCAGACCGTGTTCATCCCGGGCCACGGGCCGGAAAGCTCCTTCGGGCGCGAGCGGCGCAGCAATCCCTACGTGGGCGGCACCTGAGGCACAACTATCAAAAACATAGCTACCAGCGCTTACTGCATAAGCGCTGGCGGCCATTTTGGCTTGCATTGAATGGGCAATAACGGCGCCAATGAAAATCATTCTCAATAGAATGGCTGGTTTGCAACACCGTCTCCCGCCATGTCCCCTCTCTTGCACCGTGTGCGCCGCTGGCTGAGCGGCGCGCTGTTCCTCCTGGCCGCCACGGCCCAGGCCCAGCCGGCCGCCACGACCACCGTCACCGACCTCGCGGGCCGCAGCGTGCGCGTGCCCGCCAAGGTCGAGCGCATCCTGCTCGGCGAAGGCCGCCTGCTGCCGCTGCTCGCGGTGTTCGACAAGGACGACCCCGCGCGCCGCCTCGTCGCCATGATGGGCGAGTTCGAGAAGCTCGACGCGCCCGGCTACGCGCAGTGGACGCGTCGCTTTCCGCAGATCGACAAGGTGCCGCGCGTGGGCCGCACCAGCAGCGGCAGCTTCAGCGACGAGCAGGCCATCACGCTCAAGCCGCAGCTGGCCATCCTCGGCCTCGCGGGCGGCCACGGCCCGAGCGAGCGCGACCGCGAGACGCTGGCGCGCCTGGAGGCCGCGGGCACGGCCGTGGTGTTCATCGACCTGCGCCACGACCCGCTGGTCAACACGCCGCGCAGCATGCTGCTGCTGGGCGAGGTGCTGGGCAGGAAGGCCGAGGCCGAGGCGTTCGTCACGTTCTGGCGCGCGCAGCTCGCCGTGGTGACCGACCGGCTGGCCAAGGCCCGGCCCGAGGCGCCCACGGTGTTCCTCGAAAACCGCGTGGGCCTCTCGGAAGGCTGCTGCGACACCATGGTCGGCCTGGTGGGCAAGCTGCTCGACGCGGCGGGCTCGCGCAACGTGGCCAAGGACCTGATCCCCGGCGAGTTCGGCACGCTGAACCCCGAGTTCCTGATCGCGCGCCAGCCGCGCTTCTACATCGGCACCGGCATCGGCGCGCTGGCGACGCAGCAGCAGATGCCGCTGCGCGTCGTGCTCGGCGCCGACGCCACGTCCGAGGCCGCGCAGGCGTCGCTGGCGCGCGCCGTGCAGCGCCGGGGCATCGCGCAGCTGCAGGCCGTCAAGGAGGGGCGCGCCTACGCCATGTGGCACCACTTCTACAACTCGCCGTTCAACGTGGTGGCCGTGCAGGTGTTCGCGAAATGGCTGCACCCCGAGCTGTTCGCCGACCTCGATCCGCGCGCCACGCTGCAGACGATGTACGACCGCTTCCAGCCCATTGCGCTGGAAGGCGTCTACTGGACGGCGCTCAAGCCATGACGGGCATGTTGGCCCGCCGCGCCGTGCTGGGCCTGGGCGCGGCGCTGGCCTTGCCCGGCTGCGCGCTGCGGCCCACGCTGGAAGGCGCGCCACCCGTGGCATTGCCGGACACGCGGCAGGTCGACATCGCCGCCGGCGGACACACCCATCGCATCATGCTCGCCGTGCCGCCCGCGCCGCCGCCGGCGCAGGGCTGGCCCGTGCTCTACGTGCTGGACGGCAACCTGCTGTTCACGCCCACCGCGCAGCTCATGCGCAACCGCTTCGCGCGCGGGCCGGGCGTGCCCACGCAGGGCGCGGTGGTGGTGGGCCTGGGCTACGCGGGCGCGCAGGTGCTGGACCTGGATGCGCGCACCTGGGACTACACGCCGCCCGCGCCCGGCCCCGCCACGGACGAGCGCGGCCGCCGCGAGGGCGGGGCCGATGTCTTCCTCGACTTCCTCGACGCCACGGTGCGCCCGCTGGTCGAGCGCGCCGCGCGCGTGGACGCCGCGCGCCAGACGCTGTTCGGCCATTCCTACGGCGGGCTGTGCGTGCTGCACGCGCTGTTCACGCGGCCAGGCGCCTTCCAGAACTATGTGGCCGCCAGCCCCTCGGTCTGGTGGCGCAGCGGTTTCATCCTGCAGGAGCAGGCGCGCTTTCTTGCAGAGCGGCGCGCCGACGCACCCACGCTGCGCCTGTGGGTCTCCCAAGGCGAACGCGAAGCCGAGCTGCCCGCCGATCCCGCCCGCGCCGCCATCGCGCGCGAGCGGCGCGGCACCGACCGCCTGCACACGCTGCTGGACGGCCTGCGCGGCGCGCCCGCGCTGGACCTGCGCTTCACCACCTTCCCCGGCGCCGACCACGGCGGCGCCATGCTGCCCGCCGCGCAGCAGGCGCTGGCCCTGGCCATCGGGGGTCGCGCATGACCTCGCTCGCCGCGCGCTACCGGCGCTTCGCCGCGCTGCGCCTGTGGCTGCTGGCCGCGATGGCGCTGGTGCTGTGCGCCACACTGGCGCTCGACCTGGCGACCGGCCCCTCGGGCCTGCCGTTCGCCGACGTGGTGGCCGGGCTGCTGCGGCCCTCTGCCATGCCGCTGGAGCAGCGCGTGATCCTCTGGGAAGTGCGCCTGCCCTACGCGGTGATGGCGCTGCTGGTCGGCGCGTCGCTGGGCCTGGCGGGCGCGGAGATGCAGACGGCGCTGAACAACCCGCTGGCCAGCCCCTTCACGCTAGGCCTGTCGGCCGCGGCGGCGGTGGGCGCCTCCATCGCCGTGGTGAGCGGCTTCACGCTCATGGCCTTCGGCGAGAACCTGGCCGTGCCGCTGGCGGCCTTCGTCTGCGCGTCGGCGGCCACGCTGCTGATCCAGCTGCTCGCCTGGCGCTACGGCGCCACGGTGGACACCGTGGTGCTCTTCGGCATCGCGCTGCTGTTCAGTTTCGAGGCGCTGCTGTGGCTCATGCAGTTCATCGCCGACAGCAACGCGCTGCAGCAGATCGTGTTCTGGACCATGGGCAGCCTCTCGCGCGCCACCTGGAACAAGATCGGCCTGGTGGGCTGCGTGCTGCTGCTGTGCGGCATCTGGTCGGCCCGCAACGCCTGGCCGCTCACGGCCCTGCGCGCGGGCGAGGACCAGGCGCGCAGCTTCGGCATCGCGGTGGAGCGGCTGCGCCTCGTCACGCTGCTGCGCGTGAGCCTGCTCGCGGCCACGGCGCTCTCGTTCGTGGGCACCATCGGCTTCGTCGGCCTCGTGGGGCCGCACATCGCGCGGCTGCTGCTGGGCGAGGACCACCGCTACTACCTGCCAGGCAGCGCGCTCGCGGGCGCGCTCATGCTCTCGGGCGCCTCCATCCTCAGCAAGACGCTGGTGCCCGGCGTGGTGCTGCCCATCGGCATCATCACCGCGCTGGTGGGCGTGCCCATGTTCATGGCCTTGGTGCTCTCGCGCAGGAGGGGCGCATGACCGAAGGCCTGGAACTGCGCAACTTGAGCGCCGGCTACCCGCGCCGGCCCGTGCTCGAAGGGCTGGACCTCGAACGCATCGCGCCCGGCGCCCTGGTCGCGCTGGTGGGGCCCAACGCCGTGGGCAAGTCCACGCTGCTCAAGGCCATCGCCGGGCTGCGCCCGGTGCGCGGGCAGGTGCTGCTGGACGGCACCGACCTCGCCACCCTGCCGCCGCGCGAGCGCCTGCGCCGCGTGGGCTACCTGCCGCAGGCGCTGCCCCAGGCCACCTCGCTCGTGGCCTACGAATCCATGCTGAGCGCGCTGCGCGCCAGCCGCCCGGACCTGGGAACCGCGCAGGCCGAGGCCGCCATCGCCCGCGTCTTCGCCACGCTGGGGCTGGATGCGCTGGCGCTGCGGCCCCTGAACGAACTCTCGGGCGGGCAGCGCCAGATGATCGGGCTGGCCCAGGTGCTGGTGCGTGCGCCGCGCCTGCTGCTGCTGGACGAACCCACCAGCGCGCTCGACCTGCGCTGGCAGCTGCAGGTGCTGCAGGCCGTGCGCGCGCTGGTCAATGAAGGCCAGACGCTCGCGCTGATCGCCGTGCACGACCTGAACCTGGCGCTGCGCTTTTGCGACCGCATCGTGGTGCTGGGCCAGGGCCGCGTGCTCGCGGCGGGCCGCCCGGCCGACGTGCTCACGCCCGCGCTGTTGCACACCGCCTACGGCGTGCGCGCGCGCATCGAGCACTGCTCGCTGGGCCACCCGCTGGTGCTGGCGGACGAAGCCATCTCCCTTGACAACGACACCCCATGATCCACGCCCAAGGCCACGTCGCCACGCCCGAGGCCAGCCGCTGGCTGCAGCGCCTGTGCCACCACTTCAGCCGCAAGATCGCCGTGCGCTACGACGAGCGGCAAGGCCATGCCGAATTCCCGTGGGGGACTTGCGAGATGCGCGCGGAGGAGGCCGCCCTGCACTTCGCCTGCGCCGCGGAAAACACCGAGGCACTGGCGCGGGTGCGCTTCGCCATCGACGAACACATCAAGCTGTTCTCGCGCAAGAACCCGCTGTCGGTACAGTGGAGTTCTTAGTCAAATCGGGCTCCAGCGCTTGCTGGACAAGCGCTGGCAGCTATCGTTGAGATAGCGCCTGCCGGTAAAGCCCTTCCACGCGCGGCACGTTCTGTTCCAGCTCGCGGATGCGCGCGGGGCCCGAAGGGTGCGTGGACAGGAAGGCCAGCCCGCCCTGCTTGCTGCCCGTGGCGTTGCCCATCTTCTGCCACAGGCTCACGGCCGCCTGCGGCTGGTAGCCGCCACGCGCGGCCAGCTCCAGGCCCACGAGGTCGGCCTCGCTCTCGTCCGAGCGGCTGAACTGCAGCGTGAGCAGCTGCCCGCCCAGGCTGGCGGCTGCGTTGCCCAGGTCACCCAGCCCCAGCAGCTGCGAGCCCAGGCGCAGCGCCAGGTTGGTGCCCTGCGTCTTGGCAATGCGCTCGCGCGCGTGCTCGCGCAGGGCGTGGGCCATTTCGTGGCCCATGATCATGGCGGCCTCGTCGTCGGTGAGCTTGAGCTGGTCGAGGATGCCCGTGTAGAAGGCGATCTTGCCGCCGGGCATGCAAAAGGCGTTGATCTGCGGGCTGCCGATCAGGTTGACCTCCCAGCGCCACTGCCGCGCACGCTCGTTCCACGGCGCGGCGAACGGGATCAGCCGCCGCGCGATGGCGTGCAGGCGCTGCAGTTGCGGATGCCCCTCGGGCGCCAGCGCGCGCTTGGCTTTGGCCTGCTCCAGCATCTGCCGGTACTGCTGCGCGGCGGAATTTTCCAGCGCCTCGGCCGGCACCAGCTTACGCAGGCTGGACGAGGAGCCCACGTCCACCTGCGCGAGCGCGGGCGCGGGCATGGCGGCACCGGCGCCCGCCGCAAGCACGAAGGCGCGGCGCGAAACCCAGGGGGAGGAAGGAGCGGGGCAGAGCAGGCACATGCAGGAATAATAGACAAAACGATTGACGCAAAACAGGTTCAGGCAAGACGCTTGTCCCGGGGAGATGCCGATGGTGCATCCCTGTTTGCGCAAGTCCTGGATAAGAAACCGCCCGCTCCATGCCAGATACCGCCCCCAACCCCATCCCCCGCACACCCTGGCTCCAGACCTTGCGCGTGTACCTGGAGCCCTCCAGCCTGCGCATGCTCACGCTGGGGTTCTCGGCCGGGCTGCCGCTGCTGCTGGTGCTAGGCACGCTCTCGTTCCGCCTGCGCGAGGCGGGCATCGACCGCAGCACCATCGGCTACCTGAGCTGGGTGGGGCTGGCCTATGGCTTCAAGTGGGTGTGGGCGCCGCTGGTGGACCGCCTGCCCCTGCCCGTGCTCACGCCGCTGCTGGGCCGGCGCCGGAGCTGGCTGCTGCTGTCGCAGGCCGTGGTGGTCGCGGGGCTCGCGGGCATGGCGGTGTGCGACCCGCGCCTAGCGCTCGGGCCCATCGTGTGGTGCGCGCTGGCCGTGGCGTTCGGCTCGGCCACGCAGGACATCGCGCTCGACGCCTTCCGCATCGAATCCGCCGATGCCAGCCGCCAGGCGGCGCTGGCCGCTTCCTACCAGACGGGCTATCGCCTCGCCATGATCTGGGCCGGCGCGGGCGTGCTGTGGATCGCGGCGCGGGCGGAGGTCGCCGGGGCCGGCGCCGTCTATCAGAACGGCGCCTGGCAGACCGCCTACCTTGCCATGGCTGCGTCCATGGCCGTGGGCGTGGTCACGGTGCTGTTCTCGCGCGAGCCCGCGCCCGTGCAGCTGCCACCCACGAAGAACGCGGCCGACTGGCTGCAGGGCGCGGTGGTGGCGCCGTTCGCCGACTTCCTGCGCCGCTACGGCTGGCATGCGGCGCTGATTCTGGCGCTCATCGCCGTGTACCGCATCAGCGACGTGGTGATGGGCATCATGGCCAACCCGTTCTACGTGGACATGGGCTTCACCAAGGACGAGGTGGCCGCCGTCACCAAGGTCTATGGCGTCATCATGACGCTGGCGGGCGCCTTCGTGGGCGGCGTGCTGTCCATGCGCCTGGGCGTGATGCGGGTGCTGATGCTGGGCGCCGTGCTGAGCGCCGCCAGCAACCTGCTGTTCGCCTGGCTCGCGGGCCACGGGCATGACGTGACGGCGCTCATCGCCGTGGTGTCGGCCGACAACCTGGCCAGCGGCATCGCCTCGGCGGCGTTCATCGCCTACCTGTCGAGCCTGACCAACGTGAGCTATTCGGCCACGCAGTACGCGCTGTTCAGCTCCATGATGCTGCTGCTGCCGAAGTTCGTGGCGGGCTTCTCGGGCGACTACGTGAACGCGTTCGGCTACGCGAACTTCTTCGTGTCCACGGCGCTGCTGGGGCTGCCGGTGCTGGTGCTGGTGTGGCTGGCGTCCAAGGTCAAAGCAGCCTCCAGCGCTTGATGGACAAGCGCTGCCAGCTACCGATTGGATAGCACCCTCGCCCACCTCCGGCAACCCTGTTTACAGGAACTTTACGGAGGCTTCAACACGGCGAGACGCCCCCCAGGGAGCATGGGGCGCTGTTTCCGGCCCCTACTACACTGCCCCCATGAGCTCGCAACTGTTGATGATCGAAGACGACGCCCGCCTCGCCGAGATGGTGGGCGAATACCTGGGCCAGTCGGGCCTGCAGGTCACGCACTGCGCCGACGGCAAGAGCGGCCTGGCGCGGCTGCAGGGGCAGGAGGCCGGCCCGCTGCCCGACCTGGTGATCCTGGACCTGATGCTGCCCGACATGGACGGGCTGGAGGTGTGCCGCCGCATCCGCTCGCTGCAGGGCGGCGCGGCCCAGGTGCCGGTGCTCATGCTCACCGCCAAGGGCGACCCCATGGACCGCATCATCGGCCTGGAGCTGGGCGCCGACGACTACCTGCCCAAGCCCTTCGAGCCGCGCGAGCTGCTGGCGCGGATCCGCGCCATCCTGCGCCGGCGCACCGACGGTGGCGGCCCTCCCGCCACGCAGGTGCTGCGCTTCGGCACACTGGAGATCGACCGCGACGCGCGCACCGTGACGGTGGGCGGCCAGCCGGCCGACCTCACCTCCTACCAGTTCGACCTGCTCGTGGCCCTGGCCGAGCGCGCTGGCCGCGTGCTCACGCGCGACCAGATCATGGAGGCCGTGCGCGGCCGCGAGCTGGAGGCGTTCGACCGCTCCATCGACGTGCACATGGGCCGCATCCGCGCCGCCATCGAGGCCGACGCCAAGAACCCGCGCCGCATCCTCACCGTGCGCGGCGTGGGCTACGTGTTCGCAAAACAGCAAGACTGAGCTGCATGTCCTTGTCCAATCCCTTCTCGCGCCGCCTGTACCTGCGCATCTGGCTGGCCGTGGTCGGCGGCATCGCGGTGCTCACGCTGGCCGTAGGCTGGGCCTGGCGCATCGCCGAGGAGCAGAAGGCCCAGAACGCGCAGCCCTTCGTGCCGCCCTCGCGCGAGATGGTGCTGCGCGACCCCGAGGGCAAGCTCCTGCTGCGCGGCCTGGCCACGCGCCTGCCCAGCGAGCCGGGCGAGGCGGCAGAGTTCCACATCGAATCCGGCACGAGCGATCAGCCCTACGTGCTGCAGATGGCGCCCCGCCCCCGGAACAACGGCCGCCCCGGCGGCCCAAATCAGGGCGACGCAGCATTCTGGACCCGGCCGCCGTTCGGCTTTCTGTGGCTGCTGGGCATCGTGGGCCTGGCCGTGGCGGTGGGCGTGTACCCCATCGTGCGGCGCCTCACGCTGCGGCTGGAGGCGCTGCAGCGCAGCGTGCAGAAGTTCGGCGAGGGCGACCTCTCGGTGCGCGTGCCCGAGCAGGGGCAGGACGAGGTGGCCGATCTGGCGCGCCAGTTCAATGCGGCGGCCGAGCGTGTGGAAACGCTGGTGAAGTCGCACAAGTCGCTGCTGGCCAACGCTTCGCACGAGCTGCGCTCGCCGCTCACGCGCATCCGCATGGGGCTGGAGCTGATGGGCGGGCAGCAGCCCTCGCCCGCGTTCCGCCAGGAGATCGAGCGCAACATCGCCGAGCTGGACCAACTGGTCGATGAAATCCTGCTCGCCAGCCGTCTGGACGCGCGCGAGGCCGACGTAGGCACCGTGGAACCGGTGGACCTGATCGGCCTGGCCGCCGAGGAATGCGCGCGCGTAGACGCCGACCTGGACGTTGGCGCCGTGCCCGACGGCCTGGAAGTCCACGGCATCACCAAGCTGCTGCGCCGCGCGGTGCGCAACCTGCTGGAAAACGCCCGCCGCTACAGCAGCGGCGAGATCACCGTGACGCTGCTGCGCGGCCCGCACCATGCCGAGGTGCGCGTGTGCGACCAGGGCCCGGGGGTGCCGCCCGGCCAGCGCGAGCGCATCTTCGAGCCTTTCTACCGCCTGCCCGGCGCGAGCGAGCGTGCGGGCGGCGTGGGCCTGGGGCTGGCCTTGGTGCGCTCCATTGCCGGGCGCCACAACGGCACCGTGCACTGCGAAGACCGGCCCGACGGCGCGGGCGGCGCGTGCTTCGTGCTGCGGCTGCCGCTCAGCGCCTCCAGCGCCACGCCATGACGGCATAGAGCCCGGCGCCCACGAGCAGCGACGACCCGGCCACGCCCAGCGCCCAGTCGAACCCCTGCGCCTGCGAGCCCGCGCGCGCCAGCAGTCCCGCCGCCATCGGCGGCCCCGCGATCTGGCCGATGCCGTACAGCGCCGTGAGCAGCCCGGTGAAGCCCGCGCCCGCCTGCGGCCACTGGTGCCGCGCCTCCTGCAGCGCAAAGAAGGTGATGGCCGTGAACGGGAGCCCCAGCAGCAGGCTGCCCAACGCGAAGCCGGTACGCCCGGGCCAGAGCAGGCCCAGGCCGATGGCCGCAGCCTGCAGCAGGTAGGCCCCCGCCAGCAGCAGGCGCCGGTCGCGCGTGGGCGCGATCCGCGTGGACAGCAGCGCGCCCAGCGCCACGCCCGCGCCGAACACGGGCCAGAAGAGGTCGGGCCATATCGAACCCGCCGGCAGCGCGGCGCGCGCGATGACGGGCAGGAAGGTGGCCGTGACGATATAGCCCAGGCCGGCGAGGCCATAGGCCGCGGCCAGCAGGGTGCGCTCCGCCGCCGGGTGGGCGGGCAAAGCAGCGGCTACAGGCGCACCTGGAGGGCCCGAGGGCGCTTCGCCGCCCTGGAAGACCCGCCACGCGCCTGCGCAGAGCACGGCGGCCAGTACGGCGAAGGCGGCCCAGCCCGCGGCGGCGCTCCAGCCCGCCGCCACCATGGCGCCCACGGGCAGGCCGGTGAACACGATGCCCAGCCCCGGTCCGCAGAAGATCAGCCCGGCCAGCGCGGGACGGCCCAGGTGCGCCAGCCGCCCCATGCACCAGTTGGACGTGCCCAGGAACACCAGCGCGCTCGCCACGCCTGCCAGCAGGCGCAGCAGCGGCCACGCGGCGGGCCAGGGCAGCGCCAGCGCGGCGGTGAGCAGCGCCGTCGCCACCAGCCCGCCGCGCACCAGGGCGGCATTGCCGGCCACGATGCCTAGGCGCGGCAGCGCCATGTACAGCAGCGCCCCCGCCAAATAGCCCGCATAGTTGGCCGTGGCCAGCCAGCTGCCGGTGGCGATGTCCACCACGCCGTCGTGCAGCATCATGGGCAGCAGCGGGGTGAAGGCGAAGCGGCCGATGCCCATGGCCGCCGCCAGCGCGGCCATGCCGGCCCATGCCACATGCAGCGGGGACGCGCCGGCCGCATGCCTGCGGGAAGAGGAAGAAAGAGACGCCTGGGTCACGGTGGGGTCATGGTTGCCACGGGGAATGCCGCCGCATATCATCTTAGCAAGAGATTGAATTTTTAACATTCATACTTTTTAAAGATGGAAAAACCCCCGTCCCCGCTGGACCTTGCGGCCCTCGACATCTTCCGCGCCGTGGCGGCGGAGGGCAGCGTCACGCGCGCGGCCGAGCGGCTTTCGCGCGTGCAGTCCAACGTGACCACGCGGGTGCGCCAGCTGGAGTCCGACCTGGGCACCCCGCTGTTCCTGCGCGAAGGCAAGCGCATGGCGCTCACCCCCGAGGGCCAAGTGCTGCTGGGCTATGCGGACCGGCTGCTGGCACTTGCCGAGGAGGCGCGCCAGGCACTGCACCCGGGCCGGCCCGCCGGCCGGCTGCGCCTGGGCTCGATGGAAAGCACCGCCGCCAGCCGCCTGCCCGCCCCGCTGGCCCGCCTGCACGGCCAGTGCCCCGGCGTGGCCCTGGAGCTTTCGACAGGGCCCACCCGCGAACTCGTGGAGCGGCTGCGCGCGCATGCGCTCGACGCCGTGCTTGTGGCCTGGCCCCCGGGCCAGCCCCCGGACCCGGCGTTCGACACCCGCCCCGTGTTCACCGAGGAGCTGCTGCTGGTCCTGCCCGCCTGCCATCCTCGCATTGAAGGCCCGAGCGACGTGGAACCCGCCGCCCTGGCGGTCTTCGAGCCTGGCTGCACCTACCGCCGCATCGCGCAGGACTGGCTCGCGCCCCGGCCGGAGCCTGTGCGGCTGCTGGAGCTGGGCTCGTACCACGCCATCCTGGCCTGCGTGGCGGCCGGCAGCTGCGCGGGCGTGGTGCCGCGCTCGGTGCTGGACCTTTCGCCGCACGCCGGGCTGCTGGTCCGGCACCCGCTCACCACCATCGAGACCCTGCTGGCCTGGCGCCAGGGCTACCGCTCGGCCGCGCTCGACGCGCTGCAGCAGGTGCTGGCGTCCTGATCTTCACCCATTTCCCATCCCCCGTTTCACCGGAGTTCCGCCATGCCCGACCACCGCCTTCGCACCGCCCTCTCCCTGCGCCTGCCCATCGTCCAGGGCCCGATGACCGGTTCCGACACACCGGCCCTGGCCGCCGCGGTGTCGGCCGCCGGCGGCCTGGGCATGCTGGGCTGCGGCATGCGCTCGCCCACCGCCATGGCCGAGGCGGCGGCCGAGGTGCGGCGGCGCACCGACCGGCCCTTCGGGCTCAACCTGTTCGTGCAGGACACGCCCGCACCCGATGCCGCCACGGTGGACACCGCCCTGGCCCGCCTGGCGCCGCTGTATGCCGAGTTCGGCCTGCAACCCGCCGTACCGGCGCGCTGGTGCGAGGATTTCGCCGCCCAGTTCGAGGCCCTGATCGAGGCCCGCCCGGCGGTGGCGAGCTTCACCTTCGGCATTCTCAGCGCGGCCCAGGTCGAGCGGCTGCATGGCACGGGCTGCACAGTGATCGGCACCGCCACCACAGTGGCCGAGGCGGTGGCCTGGGCCGATGTAGGCGCGGATGCGGTCTGCGCCTCGGGCATGGAGGCGGGTGGGCACCGGGGCACGTTCCTGGGGGACTACGCGGCCTCGATGGTGGGCACGATGGCGTTGGTGCCGCAGTGTGTCGATGCCCTGCGCATCCCGGTGATCGCGGCGGGCGGCATCATGGACGGGCGCGGCATCGCCGCCGCGCAGGCGCTGGGCGCCGAGGCCGTGCAGATGGGCACGGCCTTCCTGGCCTGCGACGAGTCGGGCATAGTCCCCGCCTACCGCGAGGCGCTGGCCCGGGCCCAGGGCACGGACACGCGGGTGACGCGCATCTACTCGGGCCGTCCGGCGCGCGGCATCGTGAACACGATGATGGAGCGCCTGGCGCCCGACGAGGCCGCCATCCCCCCCTATCCCATCCAGAACGCGCTGACCGGCGCGCTGCGCCGCGCGGCGGCGGCGCAGGGGCGGGCGGACCACCTCTCGCTGTGGGCGGGCCAGGGCGTGGGCGCGGCGCGCGCCTTGCCAGCCGGCGAGCTGATGGCGGTGCTGGAGCGGGAATGGCGTGATGCTTCCAAAAACATAGCTGCCAGCGCTTGATGGATAAGCGCTGGAGCCGGTTTTTTATTGAAATGTATTGAACCAGCGCAAGAAGCGCTGACGGCGCAGCCACCAGCCGCGCAGCAGGTAGGCGCGCGCCAGCTCCTGCGGCGGCAGTGGAGAAATGTCGAGGAAGTTGCGGCGCACTTCATCCGCCGCTTCTTTCGACGCGCCCAGCTGGCGCAAGGCGCGCATCGCGCCCATCAGGCTGCGCGCCGCCTGCTGTGCCAGTGCCAGCCGCACGCCGGCGTGCGCGGCGCAGGGCGAAGTCTGGAGCGCCTGGGCAAAGGGGCGCAACGCGGCGGACTGATCCCGTGCCTTGGGCACGCTCATGCTCGCGAGGATGCTGCCTGCGCGCTGGCGGTAGGCCATCCAGGGGCGAGGCTCGTAGTAGAAGCTCGCGGCACGCAGTGCCATCTGCGGCATGGTGGCCATGTCCTCGAAATGGCGGCCCACGGGAAAGCGCAGGTCGTCGCCCCACAGCGCGCGCCGCGAGATCTTGGACCAGGCATGCAGCTCGCCCGTGGACAGCATGCCTGCCAGCAGCGCGCAGCGGTCGTGCTCCAGGCGCTGCGCCGGGCCGTCGAAGCTGCGCCGGTGCCGCTCGCCGCGCAGGCGGTGCTTCCAGCGCTCGCGTTCGCGCCAGACGGCGAAGTCGCAGAGCACCACGTCCGGCGCATGCGCCTGCACGATGGCGCGCAGGCCGGCAATGGCGCCAGGCAGCAGCTTGTCGTCGGAGTCGAGGAACCACAGGTACTCGCCCTGCGCGGCGTCGATCATGGTGTTGCGCGCGGCGCTCAGGCCACCGTTTCGCTCGTGCCGCAGCAACTGCAGCTGGCCCGGCCAGCGCTGGGCCAGCTCCTGCATCAGCGCCCAGCTGCCGTCGGTGGAGCGGTCGTCCAGCACCAGGATCTGCACGCCGCCATCGCCGTCCAGTTGTTCGATGACCGAGGCCAGGCACTCGCCCAGGTAGGGCTGCACGTTGTACACCGGCACCAGGATGCTGAGCCAGGGCATGTCAGCTCTCCTGCTGCTCCACGCCCTGCAGCGCGGCCCACAGCACGGCCACGTAGAACACGAAGCACATGATGCCGCTGTTGTGGTTGAAGAAGGGCTGCGACATGCCGAACACAAGGTAGCTCACCGGCACCACCGTGCCCATCACGCGCAGCGCCAGCACGTCGCGCCATTGCGGCGTGTCCTCGGCATGGCGGGCCATGCGCCGGCGGCTGGGCCAGAACATCGCCAGCACCCAGGCAAAGAGCGCGGCCTGCAGCAGCACGCCGCCCAGCCCGACCTTGACCCAGGCATCCAGGAAGATGTTGTGGACCTCGGGGTAGTACATCATCTGCGGCACGTATTCGCCCGCGTTCACCTGCCGCTGCATTTCCTGCACGAAGCCGTGCGGGCCCCAGCCCAGCCAGGGCTTTTGCGGAATCATCCGGGCCGCCAATTGGTATTGCGCCAGCCGCAGGCCCAGCGAGGTGTTTTCCTCCCCGCCGTGCACGTAGCCGCTGATCTCGGTGGCCGCCAGGCCCACGCGGTCCTTGAAGCGCGGCGTGAAGGCCAGCACCAGCGCCAGCGCCCCCAGCGCCAGCGCCAGCACCGCCAGCACCCGCCCGAACCGGTGCGGGCGCAGGCGCCGCGCCAGCCACAGCCACAACGGGAACACGGCCGCCACCGCCAGCCAGCCCCCGCGCGACTGCGACAGCAGCGAGGCCGCGAAGCCCAGCGCCACGGCCAGCGCCATGCCCACGCGCCAGGGCCAGCGGTGCTGGCGCCAGAACACGGCCAGTGGCACGGCGGCCAGGCAGGCCAGCAGCAGCGCCAGGTTGCCCCACTGGATGGCGTTGGTATAGCCCGTGGCCCGCTCCAGCCCCTGGCCCCAGACCTGCCACATCGCCAGCGCGCCCATGCCGGCGCAGCCGATGGGCAGCCCCGCCAGGAATGCCCCGGGGCGCGGCGGGCTGGCCGCGACGTACAGCAGGCACAGCGCGCCCAGGAGCCATTTGAGGGTCTTGTCCCAGCGGGTCACGCCCGTTTCGAGCGACAGCAGATAAGCCATGCAGCCCATGGCCAGCATCAGCAGCGCCAGCCCCAGCGTGACCTTGGCGGGCCGGCGCCGCAGCCACATGGGCGCGAAGCACACGGCCCCGAGCAGCAGCACCAATGCAGCATAGGAATAGCCCGAGGGCACCCACAGCGCCAGCGCGGGCAGCAGGAAGGCGGCCACGGTGGTGGCGCGCGCGGACAGCGCCGCGGCCTTCATGGCGTGCCCTCCGCAAGCAGGAGGGCGCGGTAGCGCTGCCACATCAGCTCCCGCCCGTGGACCTGCAGGGCCTGCGCGCGCGCGGCGCGGCCCAGTTGCTCGGCAAACGCCGTGTCCTGCAGCAGGCGCTGCAGTGCGTCGGCCAGCGCGCCGGCATCCTCGGGTGGCACCAGCAGGCCCGTGCGCTCTGGTTCGACGACCTCCCGCACGCCGACCACATCGGTGCCGATGCAGGCGCAGCCCGCGGCCATGGCCTCCACCAGCGCCAGGGGCATGCCTTCCCAGCGCGTGGAGAGCACGAAGACCTGCGTGGCGGCCAAGCGCTCGGGCAGGTTGGACACGTTGCCCAGGAAGCGCACCTGCGCCTGGACGTCCAGCTGCCGCGCCAGGGCCTGCGCCTGGCGCAAAAGGCGCTGGCTGCCCGCTCCCGCGAGGTACAGCGTGGGCGCCAGGCCTCGCTCGCGCAGCAACGCCAGGGCGCGGAGCAGGCTGGCGTGGTCTTTCTGCCGCGCAAAGCGCGAGGCCATCAGGATGGCTGGCTCTCGGTCCTGCCAGCGCGCGGGCAGCAGGCTGTCGGGAAAGCGCTCCAGCGCGATGCCGTTGGGGATGGCGATGCACTGCGCAGGCGCGAAGCCGCGCTCGACCAGGCTGGTGTGCACGCCCTCGGACACGCCGATGCTCGCCTGCGTGTATGGCGCCAGCGCCAGTGCCTGCCGCAGGCGCCGCCGCGTGTAGCGCTCGCGCGAGTTGTGCTCCACGTGGAAGATGCGCGGTACCCCTTCGGCCACGGCGGCCTGCCGGCCCCATATGTGGTCGCTGAACCCGTGGGCGAACACCACGTCGGGCTTCCAGGCGCGGATGATCTTGCGCAACTCCCACACCGTGAGCGCGTGCAGCCAGTTGGAGACCACGCGCACCTGCAGGCCGCGCGCGCGCAGCGCCTCGACCCGCTCCATGCGCGTGCTGCGCTTGCGCCGCAGCACCAGCATCACCTCCATGCCGGGGGTGCGCTGCGCGGCCTCGCACAAGTCCACCGCCACCTGCGTGGCGCCGGAAAAACCGCCGGTGACGAAGTGCAGCACCTTCACGGACAATCCGCCCCACTATGAAGCTGAAGCGAAGAATTCCTTCCCGCCTTTTCACCTGGCTTTTGCGATGCGTGCGGCCCCGCGGCCCGGCCGCCTTCGCCATGCCTGCGCCCAGCATCTACCAGGGCCATGTGGCAGCGGCTGCCGAACCCGCGCAAACAGCGATCCCGCCCATCCTGTGGACCTACTGGAACCAGCCCGAGCCCGATGCCTTCGTGCGCCAGTGTCTGCAAAGCTGGCGGCTGCACTGCCCTGGCCATGCCATCCGGCTGGTCCACCCCGGCAACCTGCACGAGTACGTGGGCCCGGGCGAACTGCCGGAGGCCTTCGCGGCGTTGCACCCGACCAAGCAGTCGGACTGGCTGCGCCTGTACCTGGTGCACCGTTTCGGCGGCTACTGGCTGGACGCCACCACCGTGCTGACCCGCCCGCCCGATTGGCTGGATGCGCTGCGCCAGCAGCACGGCGCCGGGTTCGCGGGCTTCTACCTGGGCGGCTTCACGCACGACAGCGCCTACCCGGTGGTGGAGAGCTGGGCCTTCGGCGCACCGCCCGGCGATGCGTTCGTGGCGGCGTGGCAGCGCGAGTTCCACCATGCCTTGATCGAGATCGGCTCCGATGCCTACCTGCAGCGACTGCGCCAGCGCGACGACGCGGCAACGGTACTGCAGGGCATTGCCGACCCGGAATACCTGCTGATCCACGTGGCCGCGCAGCAGGTGCTGCGCCGCCCCAACGGCTTCAGGCTGGCGCTGCTGCGGGCCGAGGACACGGCTTTTTTCTACCAGCAGGCGCTGTGGTGGAAGTGGTATCTGCTGTACCCGAGGCTGTGCCTCCTGCCGGACGCAACGCCGCCCGCGCCGCTCATCAAGCTGCGCGGCGGGGAGCGGCGGCATTTCACGCAGATGATCGCTCAGCACGGGGAACCGGTTTCGGGCAGCATCTGGCAGCGCGCGTGCGCCGGGGCCAGCGTGGGTCAGTGACCTGCCCTCACGGTTTCGCCCGCCTTGAGGCGGTAGACGGTGCCGCAGTAAGGGCACTTGGCCTCGCCCGTATGGGCCACGTCCAGGTACACCTTGGGGTGGCTGTTCCACAGCTTCATGTCGGCCTTGGGGCTGGGGCAGAAAACCCCGCCCTGGGGATTGAGGTCCTTGGCCAGGAGTTCGACGGCGGCTTGGGACATGTTCATTACACCTTCGAGAGCCAGTGGGCGTATTTCGGATTGCGGCCATTCACGATGTCGAAGAACGCGCTCTGGATCTTCTCGGTGATGGGGCCGCGCGCGCCCGCGCCGATCTCGATGCGGTCGAGTTCGCGGATGGGCGTGACCTCGGCGGCGGTGCCGGTGAAGAAGGCCTCATCGGCGATATAGACCTCGTCGCGCGTGATGCGCTTTTGCACGATCTCCAGGCCCAGGTCCTTGGCGATGTGGAACACGGTGTTGCGCGTGATCCCGTTCAGGGCGCCGGCCGACAGGTCGGGCGTGTAGATCACGCCGTTCTTGATGACGAAGATGTTCTCGCCCGCGCCTTCGCTCACGAAGCCCGAGCTGTCGAGCAGCAGCGCTTCGTCGTAGCCGTCGTCCAGCGCTTCCATGTTGGCCAGGATGGAGTTGGTGTAGTTGCTCACCGCCTTGGCCTGCGTCATCGTGATGTTGACGTGGTGGCGCGTATAGCTGCTGGTCTTGACGCGGATGCCGCGCTTCATGCCTTCTTCGCCCAGGTACGCGCCCCAGGCCCAGGCCGCCACCATCAGGTGGATCTGGTTGCCCCTGGGGCTGACGCCGAGCTTTTGCGAGCCAATCCAGGTCAGCGGGCGCAGGTAGCAGGATTCGAGCTTGTTGGCGCGCACCACGGCCTTCTGGGCCTCGTTCACTTCTTCCTTGGTGAACGGGATGTTCATGCGCAGGATCTTGGCGCTGTTGAACAGGCGGTCGGTGTGCTCTTCCAGGCGGAAGATGGCCGTGCCCTGGGCCGTGTTGTAGGCGCGCACGCCTTCGAAGGCGCCGCAGCCGTAGTGCAGGGTGTGGGTCAGCACATGGATCTTGGCGTCGCGCCAATCGACCATCTGGCCGTCCATCCAGATCTTGCCGTCACGGTCGGCCATCGAGGGAACTACGGGACTCATGGGGTTCCTTTGTTGCTATGGGTCGCAAAAGCGGGATTTTACGGGGCGGCGGGGGGTGCGCCGCCGTCCGCGGCGGAACCGCCGTCCTCCGGCCGGAACAGCGACCAGCTGGCCAGCTTGCCCCCGCGGAACTCGCAGGTCACGTGGGACTGCGTGCCATCCGTCCAGCGGTAGACCTCGGGCTCGGCGTTCGCCGCCGACAGTTGCTCGCCCAGCGCCTGGGTCATGGCCACCACGTGCATCAGGTTCACACCGGCGCTCAGCCGGGCATTGAGCATGACCGCGCTGCCCACATAGCCGATGGGCCGATTGGCAGCCTTGCGCATCACGTTCATGAGCCGCGTGAAATGCAACAGGGCCCACATGAGCAGCCCGCCCGCGACGGCCGCCACGCCCGCCCAGCCGTAGGCGAAGTAACCGAAGACCACCAGACCCGCCCCGCCCAGGGGCACCAAGATGTTGCGCAGATTCATGGGCTGTATTGTCTTACGAGTGCCCGGCGGCCCTTTTCCCAGATTCGCGGGCCGCGCCATGCCCGGCAAGCGGCCTCCAGCGAGCCGCTCCGAAATTGTTTCGTTGTGTAAGCGCTACATGAATCAACGAACATCGCACCGCCACGGTGGCAAGCCCCTTCGGAATGTTTACGGCCGCCACGGAAGCGCGAAGAATGCGGACTCTTCCCTTCTGGAGAGCGTGAATGAAACTGGATAACGTGCGCCTGTCACCCAAGCTCTGGGGTTCCATCGTGGGCTTGCTGGGCGCCATGCTCCTGGTGTCGGTCTGGGCACAGCACCGGGTGGCCGGAGTGATGGACCGCTCCATGGAGTCGGCCGCCGCGTTCGAGCACCGCATCACGCTCGCCGTGCAGTGGAAGGGCGCTACCGAAACCACCGGCGAGCGCGTGCTGGCCAGCAATTCCACCCCCGACCCGGGCCTGACGGCGCTGTTCGACGAGCGCGTGAAGGCCGGCGTGGGCGGCATCTCGGGCATCCAGGCCAAGGTGGTGGAGCTGGCCACCAGCGCCGCCGACAAGAAGGCCCTGGAGCGCGTGGCCGCCGAGCGCACCCACATCCTGGCGCTGAACAAGCAGGCCCGCGAGATCAAGCAGGGCGGAGACGGAGCCGCGTTCAAGTCCTTCATCGAGGCTCAGTACCTGCTCTCCATCGGCCGCTACGTGGACAGCCTGGAAGCCTTCGTGCAGTTGCAGCAGAGCCAGCGCGACGCCGCCCGGCTGGAGGCGCAGGCGGCGCGCAGCCAGGCGGCCTGGCTGGCCTGGCTCGCGCAGGGCGTGGTGTTCGCGCTGGGGCTGGTGCTGTCGTTCCTGCTGGTGCGCTCCATCACGCGGCCGCTGGACCGCGCCGTGGAGCTGTCGGACGCCATCGCGGGGGGCAACCTCACGGTGTCGGCCCATGACGAGCGCCAGGACGAGTTCGGCCATCTGCTGCGCTCGGTGTCGCAGATGGCCGCGCGCCTGCGGGGGCTGGTGTCCGAGGTGCGCAGCGGCGTGGATTCCATGTCCAACGCCTCGGTGGAGATCGCTACGGGCAACCACGACCTGTCGGCCCGCACCGAGCAGACGGCCGCCAACCTGCAGCAGACCGCCGCCAGCATGGAGGAGCTGACCGCCACGGTCACCCAGTCCGCAGACACCGCGCGCCATGCCAACCAGCTCGCCACCACGGCCGCGCAGGCGGCCACGCGCGGCGGCGAGGTCGTGGCGCAGGTGGTGGAGAGCATGCAGCGCATCACCGACAGCTCGCGCAAGATCAGCGACATCATCGGCGTGATCGACGGCATCGCTTTCCAGACCAACATCCTGGCGCTGAACGCGGCGGTGGAAGCCGCCCGCGCGGGCGAGCAGGGCCGCGGCTTCGCCGTGGTGGCCGGCGAAGTGCGCAGCCTCGCGGGACGCAGCGCCGAAGCGGCCAAGGAGATCAAGTCGCTCATCGGCGCCTCGGTGGAAACGGTGGAGACCGGCTCGGGCCAGGTCGCCCAGGCCGGGCAGGCGATGGAGGAGATCGTCGGCAGCGTGCGCCGCGTGTCCGACCTCATCGGCGAAATCACGGCTTCGTCGCACGAGCAGCGCGACGGCATCGGCCAGGTGAACCAGGCCGTGAGCAACCTCGACCAGATGACGCAGCAGAACGCCGCCCTGGTGGAAGAGTCGGCTGCTGCCGCCGCCTCGCTGCGCGACCAGGCGCAGCGCCTGGCCGAGGTGGTGTCCGTGTTCAACGTGGGGCACCTGCCGCCTGCCAGCGCACCGGCCGCCCGGCCCGCCGCATCCCGGCCGGTGCCTGCCCCCAAAGCCGCCCAGTTGCCCCCCGCTGCCAAGCCTGCACGCAAGGCAGCATCGCCGGCGCCCTCTGCGCCCTCCCTGCAGGCCCCTGCGCCGCGCGCTACCGCCGCCCCCAAGGCGGGGTCGGACGACGACTGGGAATCCTTCTGACGCCGGGGGCGCCAGCCCTCAACCCATCTCCCGCACCACGTCCATCGCCTCTTCCACCCGCTCCACCGCATGGATGGTGAGGCCCTCGATGGGCTTCCTGGGCGCATTGGCCTTGGGCACCACGGCCACGGAGAAGCCCAGCTTGGCGGCCTCCTTGAGCCGCTCCTGGCCGCGCGGCGCGGGCCGCACCTCGCCGGCCAGCCCCACCTCGCCGAAGGCGATGAAGCCGCGCGGCAGCGGCTTGCCGCGCAGGCTGCTGGTGATGGCCAGCATCACCGCCAGGTCGGCCGCGGGCTCGCTGATGCGCACGCCGCCCACGGCGTTCACGAACACGTCCTGGTCCATGCAGGCCACGCCCGCGTGGCGGTGCAGCACGGCCAGCAGCATGGCCAGCCGGTCCTTGTCCAGGCCCACGGACAGGCGCCGGGGGCTGGGGCCGCCGCTGTCCACCAGGGCCTGGATCTCCACCAGCATCGGGCGCGTGCCCTCCAGCGTGACCATCACGCAGCTGCCCGGCACGGGCTCGCTGTGCTGGCTCAAAAAGATGGCGCTGGGGTTGCTCACGCCCTTGAGGCCCTTCTCGGTCATGGCGAACACGCCGATCTCGTTGACCGCGCCGAAGCGGTTCTTGATGGCGCGCACCAGCCGGAACTGGCTGTGCGTGTCGCCCTCGAAGTACAGCACCGTGTCCACCATGTGCTCCAGCACGCGCGGCCCGGCGAGCGCGCCTTCCTTGGTGACGTGGCCGACGAGCACGATGGCCACGCCCGAGGCCTTGGCCGCCCGCGTGAGGTGCGCCGCGCACTCGCGCACCTGCGCCACCGAACCGGGGGCGGAGGTGAGCTGGTCGGAGTACACGGTCTGGATGGAGTCGATCACCGCCACGGCGGGCTGGGTGGCGTCGATGGTGGCGAGGATCTTTTCGAGCTGGATCTCGGCCAGCACGTTGACCTGGCTGTGGTCCAGCCCCAGGCGGCGCGAGCGCAGCGCCACCTGGGCGCCGCTCTCCTCGCCCGTCACGTACAGCGTGGGCAGGCCCGCGCGCTGCAGCGCGTCCAGCGCCTGCAGCAACAGCGTGGACTTGCCGATGCCCGGGTCGCCGCCGATCAGCACCACGCCGCCTTCCACGATACCGCCGCCCAGCACACGGTCCAGCTCGTCGATGCCGCTCGGGGTGCGCGCAACGTCGCTGGCCTCGATGGCGGACAGCGGCATCACCGCCTGCGCCTGCGCCAGGCCCGCGAACTGGGGCGTGCTCATGCGGTTCTTCCCCGCGCTCTCGGCCACGGTCTCGACCAGCGTGTTCCATGCGCCGCAGGCAGGGCACTTGCCCAGCCAGCGCGGGCTGGTGCCGCCGCACTCGGTGCAGGTGAAGAGGGTTTTTTCTTTGGCCATGGGGCGCAAACTATAGCGGCGCAGAATGGCGCCCCATGCACACACCGATCAACCTGTTCAAACAAGCCATGGCCCAGGGCCGTCCGCAGATCGGCCTGTGGCTGGGCCTGGCCGATGCCTACAGCGCGGAGATCCTCGCGGGCATGGGCTACGACTGGCTGCTGGTCGATGGCGAACACGCGCCCAACGACCTGCGCTCCATCCTGCACCAGCTGCAGGCCATCGCCAGCGCCGCCAGCGCCCTGCCGCCGGGCGCGCCCGCGCCCCACCCCATCGCCCGCGTGCCCGTGGGCGACACGGCACTCATCAAGCAGTACCTGGACATCGGCGCGCAGACGCTGCTGGTGCCCATGGTGGACACGCCCGGGCAGGCCCAGGCCCTGGTGCGCGCCACGCGCTACGCGCCCGAGGGCGTGCGCGGCATGGGCAGCGCCCTGGCGCGCTCGTCGCGCTGGCAGGCCTACCCGCAGTACGTGCACGAGGCCAACGCGCAGGTCTGCCTGCTGGTGCAGGCCGAGACAGTGGAGGCCCTGCGCCACCTCGATGCCATTGCCGCCACGCCCGGCGTGGACGGCGTTTTCATCGGCCCGGCCGACCTGTCGGCCTCCATGGGCCACCCGGGCAACCCCGGCCACCCTGACGTGCAGGCCGCCATCCACGACGGCATCGCGCGCATCCTGCGCGCGGGCAAGGCACCCGGCATCCTGGCCACCACGGAGGCGCAGGCGCGCCAGTGGCTGGCGGCGGGCGCGCTGTTCGTGGCCGTGGGGGTGGACACCATGCTGCTGGCCAGCGCCGCGGGCGAACTGCTGGCACGCTTTCGCGCGCCGGGCAGCACCGCCGCGCGCCCCTTGGGATATTGACCGGGACAGAAAGGACCCATGACGATGAAAAAAGCATGCATCTACGGCGCCGGCGCCATCGGCGGCTGGCTGGGCATGGCGCTGGCCCAGGCCGGCTGCGACCTCGGCCTGGTGGCGCGCGGCGCCACGCTGGACGCGCTGCAGACCGAAGGGCTGCGCCTGCGCCGCCCCGACGGCACGGTGGCCCAGGCCCGCGTCAACGCGCAGCAGGACCCCGGCGCCCTGGGCGTGCAGGACCTGGTGGTGGTGGCCGTGAAGGCGCCCAGCCTGCCGGAAGTGGCCCAGGCCATGGCGCCGCTGATCGGGCCGCACACCATGGTGCTCACCGCCATGAACGGCGTGCCCTGGTGGTTCCTGGACGGCTTTGGCGGCGCGGCGCAGGGCCACGCCCTGCAGTCGGTGGATGCGGGCGGCGTGGTCGCCCGCGCCATTCCCGCGTCCACCGTGGTCGGCAGCGTGGTGCACGCGAGCTGCGCGCTCGAAGCGCCCGGCTTCGTGCGCCAGCACTTCGGCAACCGGCTCATCGTGGGCGAACCGGGCGGCCAGCGCAGTGCGCGCCTGCAGGCGCTGGCGGAGCTGCTGCAGCGCGGCGGCATCGAGGTGGAGGTGTCGGACCGCATCCAGAAGGACATCTGGTTCAAGCTCTGGGGCAACATGACCATCAACCCCATCAGCGCGCTCACGGGCGCCACCACCGACCGCATCCTCGACGACGAACTGGTGCGCGGCTTCGTCTCCGCCGTGATGCTGGAGGCCAAGGCCATCGGCGCAAAGATCGGCCTGCCGATCGACCAGCAGCCGGAAGACCGCCACGCCGTCACGCGCAAGCTGGGCGCGTTCAAGACCTCGATGCTGCAGGACGTGGAAGGCCGCAAGCCGCTGGAGATCGACGCGCTGGTGGGCGCCGTGCGCGAGCTGGGCCAGATCACCGGTACGCCCACGCCGCACACCGACGCCTTGCTGGGCCTGGTGCGGCTGATGGCGCGCACGCGCGGGGTGTACTGAAAAATTTCAAGCCAAAAATGCCTCCAGCGCTTATCCAGAAAGTGCCAATAGCTCATCAATCCATAGCAAAACATCCATGACCGCACTCACGCTTTACTACACCCCCGGCACCTGCGCGCAGGCCGTGCGCATCGCCTTGCACGAGGCCGGCGCCGAGCACCAGCTCGTGCGCGTGGACTTTGCCGTCGGCCAGCAGCGCACGCCCGAATACCTGGCCGTCAACCCCAAGGGCCGGGTGCCCGCCCTGGTGACCGAGCACGGCACGCTGACCGAAACCCCCGCGCTGCTGGCCTACGTGGCGCAGCGCTTTCCGCAGGCGCGCCTGGCGCCCGCCGACGCCTTCGGCTTCGCGCGCATGCAGGAAGTGCACAGCTACCTGGCGTCCACGGTGCACATCGCCCATGCGCACCGCCCGCGCGCCAGCCGCTGGGCCGACGAGCCCGAGGCCCAGGCCGCCATGCAGCGCAAGGTTCCGCAAAACATGACCGATTGCTTCGATCTCATCGAGACCCACTACCTGAGCGGCCCCTGGGTGATGGGGGAGCAGTACACCGTGGCGGACGGCTACCTGTTCACCATTGCCGGCTGGCTGCACAGCGACGGGGTGGACATCCAGCGCTTCCCCAAGGTCGCCGCGCATTTCCAGCGCGTGGCGGCGCGCCCTGCAGTGCAGCAAGCGCTGGGCTGACCAGAAGGAACGGGCCGGAGCAGTGGGCACGCTCCAGGCCAGCAGACGCCGTGGAACGGGCTCGGCCCGGCCACTGGCGTCGTCCTCCTTCCCGAATGGCGCAGCCATTCGAGAGAAGGGAGAAGGCGCGCAGCGCCTCAGGGGGTTGTCACCTTCAAATACCGCCAGTCGATGCGGTTGTCGGCGCGGTGGGGCACATCCACCTTCTGCGTCGCAGCCCAGGGGATCACCTGGTTGTAGAGCGGGATGTGCGAGATGGCCTCGTGGTCCTGCACCAGCACCTTCTCGATGAGCGCGCTGCGCGTGGACGCATCGGTCTCCTTCTTGATGCGCTCGATCAGCGCGTCCTGCTGCGGGTCGGAGTAGCGGCCAAGGTTGAAGTTGCCGTCGCCGCCCGCGCCGGGCGTGCGGATCAGCGACTGCAGCGAATAAAAAGCGTCGAAGGTCGGCACGCCCCAGCCCAGCAGGTAGATGCTGGCCTCGTTGCGCTGGATCATCGGGAAGTAGGTGGCGAAGGGCAGCGTGCGCAGCTTGGCCTTCACCCCCACCTTGGCCCAGTGCGCGGTGATGGCCTGGCACAGCTGCTCGTCGTTGATGTAGCGGCCCGCGCTGCAGGCGAAGTCCACCTCGAAGCCCTTGGGGTAGCCCGCCTCGGCCAGCAGCTTCTGCGCGGCCTTGGCGTCGTAGGGCCAGCGCGCGTCGGCCTTGGGCGTCCAGCCGTTCACCTGGTGCGCGATCAGTGCGCCCGTGGGCTGCGCCAGTCCGCGCAGCACCACGCGCTGGATGGCGTGGATGTCGATGGCCTGGTACAGCGCCTTGCGCACGCGCTGGTCCTTGAGCGGGTTCTTGCCCTTCACGTCCGAGCCGGGCAGCTCGTCGCGGAACTGGTCCAGGCCCAGGAAGATGGTGCGGTACTCGGCCCCCTCCAGTACCTTGAGCGCGGGCGTCTGGCGGATGCGCGCCAGGTCCTGCAGGCTGGGGTCGATGATGAAGTCGATCTCGCCCGACAGCAGCGCCGCCGTGCGCGTGGCATCGGCCTTGATGGGCGTGTAGACCACCTCCGTCACGTTGGTGGGGAACTTGCCCTTGCCCCACCAGTGCGGGTTGGGCTCCAGCACCACGCGCTGGTCGGGCGTCCACTGCTTGAGCACGAACGGACCCGTGCCCAGCGCGTGGCGGTGGGTATAGGTCTCCTCCTGGGTCTTGATGTCCTTGGGCTCCACCGACTTGTTCTTCTCGGCCCAGGCCTTGCTGAGGATGCGCAGCTCGGTGAGCTGGTTCACGAGCACGGGGTTGGGCAGGTCCGAGAAGATGTCGATGGTGTGGCTGTCCACCTTCTCGATGCGGTCGATGCCCTGCGCATAGACCGCGTAGTTCGACGTCTTGGCCTTGGCGCGCTCCAGCGAGAACTTGGCGTCGTCCGCCGTGAAGTCGCTGCCGTCGCTGAACTTCACGCCCTTGCGCAGGCTGATGCGCAGCTGCGTGGGGCTGATGCGCTTCCACTCGGTGGCCAGCGCGGGCTCGGGCTTGAAGGTCTTGCTGTTGTAGTCGACCAGCGTGTCGTACACCGCCGCGTGCAGCGTGTTGTTCACGCCCACGTTCTGGGCGTGGATGTCCCAGGACGACAGGTCGACGGCGCGCGACCAGCGGAAGGTCTTGGCCTGGGCCGCCAGGGGCAGCGTGGCGGCGACGGCGGCGGCCAGCAGAAGGGTCTTGAAACGCATGAGGGAAAGGCTCTCCACAAAAAATCAGTGGCAGCACTGTGGCCCGGAACGGGCCGCGGAGGAACGAACTTATCGTTCTAACCTTATGTGGCCAGCCCCACGGCCAGGGCCAGCATCATCACCGCGATCCCCCCATCCAGCAGGCGCCATGCGGCCGGCGACGCGAACAGCGGGGCCAGCCACCGCGAGCCGAAGCCCAGGCCCAGGAACCACAGCGCGCTGGCCAGCGAGCCGCCGCCCGCGAACGCCGCCCGGCCCCAGGCCGGATAGGGGCTGGCCAGGGTGCCCAGCAGGACCACCGTGTCCAGATACACATGCGGGTTCAGCCACGTCAGCGCCAGCACCGTGAGCACCGTGCCCCGCAGGCTGGCGCCCGCGCCCTGCACCGATACCTGCAGCCGGCCCGGCCGGAGCGCGCGCGCCGCGGCCTGCAGCGCATAGGCGGCCAGGAAGGCCGCCCCCGCCCATCGCACGGCCTGCGCCCATTCGGGGCGGGCGGCCAGCATGCCGCCCATGCCCCACACCCCGGCCTGCAGCAGCACCGCGTCGGACAGGGCGCACACCAGCACCACGGGCAATACGTGCTCGCGCCGCAGCCCCTGGCGCAGCACGAAGGCGTTCTGCGCGCCGATGGCGACGATCAGCAGGGCCGTCGAGGTGAATCCGTGGAAGAAGGCGGTGGCGCTCATGCTCATGGGGCGTGATTCTGGGCACGGTGCGGCGTTGGCACCAGCTATACTTTTTTACGTTCCGTCAGATTGGCTAACCACCATGGCCCTCGACTCCGCCCAGCTCAGCGCCTTTGCCGCCGTGATCGACGAAGGCAGCTTCGAGCGCGCGGCCGCCGCGCTGCACGTCACCCGTTCGGCCGTATCCCAGCGCGTCAAGCTGCTGGAAGAGCGCGTGGGCCAGGTGCTGGTGCGCCGGGCCTCGCCCTGCGTGCCCACCGAGGCGGGGCAGGCGCTGGTGCGGCACGCGCGCGCGGTGGCCCTGAGCGAAGCCGACGCCCTGGGCGCCATCGGCGGCGGGCAGCGCCCTTCCACCCGCCTGGCCATCGGGGTCAACGCCGACTCGCTGGCCACCTGGTTCCCCGCCGCGATGGCCCATGCCGCGCAGGAGGGCCCGGGCATCACCTTCGACATCCACGTCGAGGACCAGGACCACTCGGCCAACCTGCTGCGCGAAGGCCGCGTGATGGCCGCCGTCACGGCCGACCCGCAGCCGGTGCAGGGCTGCCAGGTGCTGCCGCTGGGCACGCTGCGCTACCGGGCGCTGGCCAGCCCGGCCTTCCTGCAGCGCCACTTCGCCCAGGGCGTGAACGCGGCCACGCTGGCGCAGGCGCCCATGCTGGTCTTCAACCGCAAGGACGCGCTGCAGGCCCGCTTTGTGCGGCGCCTCACGCGCCGCGCCCTCGCGCCGCCCGTGCACTGGCTGCCCGAGGCGCATGCCTTCGTCACGGCCACCCGCGCCGGCCTGGGCTGGGGCATGGCGCCGGACCTGATGGTGCGCGGCGACCTGCAGGCCGGCACCCTGGCGGAGCTGATTCCGGGCAAGCCCGTGGACGTGGCGCTGTACTGGCAGTCCTGGCGGCTGGATGTGCAAGCGCTCAACCACATGACCGCGGCGGTGCGGTACGCGGCCGCACAAGCCCTGATCTGACGTTCAGGCGGCGGTGGCAAGGTCCTCATGGTGGTCCGCCACGCCGCGCTTCCAGTAGGCGGCGATGCGCATGCGCTTGGCGTCCACGCCCGGCTTGGCCAGCACGGCCCGGCGCACGGCGGCCATGTCGGCGTGCTCGCCCGCGGCCCAGATGTAGCCCGCGCCCTGCGGCGGCAGCGCCAGGGCGTCCACCGCCGCGGGCAGGGAGTCCACCCAGGCCAGGTCGAGCCGCGCGGCGCTGGCCAGCGCGCGCCGGTCCGCCGGGTTGCGCACCTGGATGCGCACCGTGGCGGCGGTGTGGGCGGGCAGCTCGGCCAGGCGGCGCGCGATGGCCGGCAGGGCGGACTCGTCGCCGATGAGCCAGTGCCAGTCGAAGCCCGTGGGGATCACCAGGCTGCCGCGCGGCCCGGCGATGCCCACCCACTGGCCGACGAAGGCGCCAGCCGCCCAGTCCGTCGCGGGGCCGGCGTCGTGCAGGGCCACCTCGATGTCCAGCTCGCCCGCCGCCGCGTCATGGCGCGCGGGCGTGTAGTCGCGCAGCACGGGGCGCGGCTCGGGGAAGACCGGGCGGCCGTCCTGCAGAGACGGCAGCGCGGGGCGCTCGCGGCCCGGCTGCGGCAGGATGAGCTTGAGGTGGTCGTCGAAGCCCGCGCTCACGAAGCCCGCCAGTTCGGGCCCGGCCAGGGTGAGCCGCACGAAGCCTGGGCTCACTTCGGTGCGCCGCACCACCTGCAGGTGGCGGGCCTGCAGGTTGTGGCGGACGCGTTCGACGGTGAGCTGGGCGGTATTGGGAAGGGGTGCGTTCATGGCTTAAAATGTTGATTTAATCAACCAATCATCCGTCGATTGGTTGATTTTGTCAACCACAAAACCACGATGACCTCCCACGCGGCCTCCGATGTCTTCGAAGCCATGCACGAGCTGTTGCATGTCTACCGTGCGCACATGGTGCGCACCCTGGCCGCCGTCCAGCCGGACCTGACGCTCAACGAAGTGCGGGCGCTGATGTTCGTGGGCCGCCACCCCGGCGCCACGCAGAAGGAGCTGGTGGCCCACAGCGGCGCCGACAAGGCCCAGGTGGCCCGCATGGTGGGCCTGCTGCAGGACAAGGGCTGGCTGGAAAGCCAGCCCAACGCCGACGACAAGCGCAGCCGCTGCCTGCGACTGAGCCCCCAGGGCGTGGCCTTGCATGAGGCGCTGCGCGAGGCCCGCCGGGGCGTGGCGGCAGCGCTGCTGCAGGGCTGCGACGGCGCCACGCAGGCCCAGTTGCTGGACCTGCTGGCGCGGGTGCGCAGCCATGTCGACACGACGGGAGCGGCTTTGCGGAAATAAGGCCTAATCGGCCTCCAGCGCTTATCCAGCAAGCGCTGGCAGCTATTCAATAGATAGCTATCGCCCCTGAAGAATGCGCACCGCCTGCGGCAGCGAGCGCACGTCGGGCAGGAAGTGGTCGATGGCCGCGCCCAGCGCCACGGCGCAGACCAGCGCGCCCAGCAGCGGCTTCCACGTCAGGCGCACGGCCGCCGTGAGCCAGCCCTCGCGCTCCACGCCCACGGCCGCGCGGGCGGTGGCGTAGGAGAAGGCCAGCTCCACCGCCACCGTCAGGAGCACGTCCCAGCCGAAGAACAGCATGGCGAGCGAGCCCGCGCCCAGGATCAGCGCCGCGCCGATGAGGAAGATCGCCACCACGGGCACGACCACCACGGCGCCCTCGTCGGCGCTGCCGATGGCGTCGGCCGCGCCGCCGGCCAGGTCGCCCAGCGCGCTGGCATCGCTGCCGCCGCCATAGCTGCCGGAGGCCCCGCCGCCGCCGAAGTCGCCGCCGCCCGTGCGCGGAATCCCTGCGCCGCCGTTGCCGCCCCCGCCGCGGGGCCAGGGGATGTCGGGGACGAAGTCCAGCCCGTCGAGGCTGCCGTCGCCCTCATCCTTGCCGCGCGCGCGCCGGCGCACCAGCCGCGCCGCCCACGCGCGCAGCACCAGCAGGTAGCCCAGGTAGCCGACCGTCAGCGTCACCAGGTAGCGCAGCGCCAGCGTTTCCACGCCCAGCAGCATCTGCAGGTGCGAGGCGCACCACATCAGCACCAGCGTGAAGCTGCCGATCAGCAGCCCGTGCCAGCGCAGGCTATAGCGCTGCTGCAGGGTGCGTGCCACCTGCTGGCGCTGCGGCATGCGCACGGAGCGCCAGCCGGAGGTGTTTTTCTTGCTGGCCACGTCAGTCCACCATGACCGGCACGCGCTGCGCCAGCGCGCACATCAATTCATAGCCCACAGTGCCCGCGGCCTGCGCTACTTCGTCGATGGGCAGCACGGCACCGTTGCTGGCGCGGCCCCACAGCGTGACCTCGCTGCCGAAGCCCACCGGCATGCCGCCGGCGATGAGCGGCGTGAGGTCCACCGTGACCATGTCCATGCTCACCCGGCCCACGAGCCGCGTACGCACGCCGTTCACCAGCACCGGCGTGCCGGTGTCGCAGTGGCGCGGGTAGCCGTCGGCATAGCCGCAGGCGGCCACGCCGATGGTCAGCGGCCCCTCGGCCGTGAAGCGCGAGCCGTAGCCCACCGTGTCGCCCGCCTGCAGCTGCTGCACGGCGAGCAGGCGCGTGGCCAGCGTCATGGTGGGCGCGAGCTGCCAGCGGGCCGCGTCGTTCTCGGGGAAGTCGGGCGCGCTGCCGTACAGCACGATGCCCGCGCGCACCCAGTCGGCGCGCACGCGCGCGTCGCTCCCCGCGTGGCGCAGGGTGGCGGCGCTATTGCTCACGCTGCGCTCTCCGGGCAGGTCCTGCGTGGCGGTGTCGAACGCGGCCATCTGGTGCGCGATGCCGCGCGGGCCGTCGGCGTCGCTGAAGTGGGTCATGAACGAGATCTCGTCGACCTGCGGCAGCGCATTGAGCCGCGCCCACGCCGCGCGGAAGCGCTGGGGCGCGAAACCCAGGCGGTTCATGCCCGAGTTCATCTTGAGGAACACCCGGTGCGGCACCTGCGTCTTGTGGGCCGCGAGCATGTCGATCTGCTCGTCGCAGTGCACGGCGTGCCACAGCGACAGGCGCGAGCACAGCTCCAGGTCGCGCGGCTCAAACACGCCTTCGAGCAGCAGGATGGGGCCGCGCCAGCCCAGGTGCCGCACGCGCTCGGCCTCGGCCAGGTCCAGCAGCGCGAAACCGTCGGCGCCGCGCAGGCCTTCGAACACCCGCTCGATGCCGTGCCCGTAGGCATTGGCCTTGACCACGGCCCAGGTTTTGGCGTCGGGAACCGACTGGCGCACGCGCGCCAGGTTGTGGTGCAGCGCGGCGGTATGGATGGTGGCGTGGATGGGGCGTGGCATAGAGGGTTTGACCGGGTGGAGTGCACTGGATTCTGGCATCGCCGCCGTTTATCCCCGTGATATAACCGCCAGTCACTTGCGACGGGTCTCCACATTTAACAGGGCATCAGCCGGGCTGATGCACCCACCAGCCATTCGATGAAGCGCGGTTTTTACACCATCATGTCGGCGCAGTTTTTCAGCTCGCTGGCCGACAACGCACTTTTCGTGGCCGCCGTGGAACTCCTGCGCACCGAGGGCGCCCCCGAGTGGCAGCGCGCCGCGCTGGTGCCGATGTTCGCACTCTTCTACGTGATCCTGGCGCCCTTCGTGGGCGCTTTTGCCGACGCCCTGCCCAAGGGCAAGGTGATGTTCGTGAGCAATGCCATCAAGGTGGTGGGCTGCCTCATGATGCTGTTCGGCTCGCACCCGCTCATCGCCTACGCGGTGGTGGGCCTGGGCGCGGCGGCCTACTCGCCGGCCAAGTACGGCATCCTCACCGAGCTGCTGCCCGCGTCCCAGCTGGTCAAGGCCAACGGCTGGATCGAGGGGCTCACCATCGCGTCCATCATCCTGGGCGTGCTGCTGGGCGGCCAGCTGGTGGGGCAGCACCTGTCGGGCCTGCTGCTGGGCTTCGACCTGCCGCTGATCGACACGGGCGTGGATACCCCCGCCGAATCCGCCATCGCCGCGCTGATCGCGGTGTACGCGATTGCCGCGTGGTTTAACACCCGCATCCCGCACACCGGCGTGGAAATGCGCCCGCTGCGCGCCGACCCCACGCGCGGCGTGCTGGCCAACACGCTGGGCCAGTTGCCCGATTTCTGGGCCTGCAACGCCCGCCTGTGGCGCGACAAGCTGGGCCAGATCTCGCTGGCCACCACCACGCTGTTCTGGGGAGCAGGGGCCAACCTCAAGCTGATCGTGCTGACCTGGGCCGGCGCGGCGCTGGCCTACGACACCACGCAGGCGTCCGCGCTGACCGGCGTGGTCGCCGTGGGCACGGCCGTGGGCGCCGTGGTGGCCTCGATGCGCATGCGCCTGGACGCGGCCACCAAGGTCATCCCGCTGGGCATCGGCATGGGGCTGCTGCTGATCCTGATGGTGTTCATCCGCGACATCTGGGTGGCCGTTCCCTTCCTCGTCCTGCTGGGCGGACTGGGCGGCTTCCTGGTGGTGCCCATGAACGCGCTGCTGCAGCACCGGGGCCACAACCTCATGGGCGCGGGCCGCTCCATCGCCGTGCAGAACTTCAACGAGAACGCCTGCATCCTGGGTCTGGGCGCGTTCTACAGCCTGTCGCTCAAGCTCGGGCTGTCGGTGTTCGGCGCCATCACCGCGTTCGGCCTGGTGGTCGCCGGCACCATGTGGATCATCCGCCGCTGGCACCAACGCAACTGCGTGAACCACCGCGAGGAAGTGAACCACCTGCTGCACATCGCGCGGCACGACACGCATCATTGAAGCACCCCCTGAGTCGCCTTCGGCGCCTTCCCCCAGGGGACGCCACCAGTGGCCTGGCGGAGCCAGTTCCACGGTGACACTGGCCCGGGCCTCGCCGGTTTCGAGCGTCGCGCCGAATTACTATTATTTTCATAGCTTTCAGCGCTTATCTATAAAGCGCTGAAACCCTTTTTTGCATGCAATCGCCCCTGCCTTTCGCCGCCCTGCTGTTCAACGCCTTCGTCTGGGGGCTGGCGTGGTGGCCGTTCCAGCACATGCACCGGGCGGGCCTGCATCCCCTGTGGGCCACGGCCTGCATGTACGCGGTGGTGCTGCTGGGCTTGCTGGCGTGGCGCCCCGGCCTCTGGGTGCAGGTGCGCCAGCATCCGCAGCTGTGGCTGCTGGCGCTGAGCTCGGGGCTCAACAACGTCGCCTTCAACTGGGCCGTGACCATTGGCGACGTGGTGCGCGTGATCCTGCTGTTCTACCTGATGCCCGCCTGGGCGGTGCTGCTGGCCTGGCGCATCCTGGGCGAGCGCCCCACGCCTTCGGCGCTGCTGCGGCTGGTGCTGGCCTTCAGCGGCGTGGCGCTGGTGCTGCTGCCCGAGGGCGCGCCCGCGGCCCGGCTGCTGCACAACCTCAGCCTGGCCGATGGGCTGGCGCTGCTGGGCGGCTTCATGTTCGCGCTCACCAACGTGACGCTGCGGCGCCTGCACGCCGTGCCGGGGCCCGCGCGCATGTTCGCGATGTTCGGCGGCTGCATGTTGATGGCGCTGGCCGTGGCCTTTGCCGGGCGGCAGGCCGGCGTGGTCGATCCCTTTCCGGCCGTGAACGGCACCTGGGTCGCCACCGGCCTGCTGCTGGCTGGCGTACTCCTGCTGGGCAACTGGGCACTGCAGTTCGGCGCGGCGCGCCTGGCGGCCGGCACCACGGCGCTGGTGATGCTGTCGGAAGTGGTTTTCGCCAGCGGATCGTCCATGCTCGCGGGTGCTGCGCAGCCCACGGCGCGCACGCTGATCGGAGGTGCGCTGGTGATGGGCGCGGCGCTGCTGGCCGCCCTGCGGCGGTAATGTCCCTGCTGTAGGCCGACGCCGCGAGTGCGCGCCGCCGGGTGGACGGCGCGCTAGGCGCAGCCTAAATTGCAGACCTTCACCATCTCCTGAGCCCCACCATGACTTCCCCGTCCCACCCCTGGATCGCGCTGGCCGTGGTGGCTGCCGCCACGCTTGGCGCCTGCGACAGCCGCCCAGGCGGCGGCACGCCGACGCCCAGCCCCGCCCCCGTGCCGCACCCCGTCGCATCCGCTCCTGCGTCCAACGATAGCGGCCACCCTTCCGAACCAGACAAGCCTGCATCGGAGCCCGCGGCGACTGCCGCGCCCGGCCCCGGTGAAGGCGAGGGCGCCGCCGCAACGAGCGACCTCGCCAAGCCCCGGCCGTAAGTAAAGGGGGATGCCGGCCGGCGTACCATGGCGGCAACGTCGTCCACCCGCCCCCGAGGAGCAGCACCATGGCCAGCATCTACGATTTCGAAGCCCTGCAGATGAACGGGCAGACCGTGCCCCTGTCGCAGTACCGCGGCAAGGTGCTGCTCATCGTGAACACCGCCAGCGCCTGCGGCTTCACGCCGCAGTTCGGCGGGCTGGAGGAGCTGCACAAGCAGTACGCCGGCAAGGGGCTGGTGGTGCTGGGCTTCCCGTGCAACCAGTTCGGCAGCCAGGACCCGGGCAGCAACGACGAGATCGCAAGCTTCTGCCAGCTCAACTACGGCGTGAGCTTTCCGATGATGGCCAAGATCGACGTGAACGGCGCCAACGCCTCGCCGCTGTACCAGTGGCTCACGGCCGAGGCCCCGGGCCTGCTGGGCAGCAAGGCGATCAAGTGGAACTTCACTAAGTTCCTGGTGGGCAAGGACGGCCGGGTGATCCGCCGCTATGCGCCGCAGGATGCGCCCAAGAAGCTGGCGGGGGACATCGAGGCGGCGCTGGCCGGCTGAAGGACCGGGCGGGCGGCAGGCCGAACAGCGGCCGCAGCCACCGCACCCGCTGCACCACCGCCGTCAGCCCCCAGCAGCAGCCCACCGTGCCCGCCACCAGGGCCAGCGGCTCCAGCAGCGGGCCCAGCTGCCATGGCGCCAGGGCCACCGCCAGCACGATGATGGCCGTTTGGTGCAGCAGGTACCAGGGGTAGACCGATGCATTGGCCCAGCGCAGCCAGGGCCAGGGACGGTTGAGCCGGTGGTGTGCCCAGCCCAGGATGGCGAGCAGCGCGGCCCACAGGTAGGCGTCCGCCAGCACGCGCAAGGGCAGGCGCGCGGCCTGGGCGCCGTGCCGCTGCGCCAGGCCCAGCAACCCCAGGTACAGCGCCAGCAGGGCCGCGGCAAGGGCCAGCGTGCGCCAGCGCAGGCGCACCAGTTCGCCCCACAGACCCGCGTCCAGCCCGATCCAGTACCCATAGACGAAGACCGTGAAGTACACGGCGTGCAGCCAGCCATCGTGCACCAAGTCGTGCGTGGGCGGGAAATGGGGCCACAGCAGCACCGAGTACAGCGCCAGCGGCAGCACCGGCACCACGGCGAGCGCAAGGCCGCGCAGGCCGGTGAACGCCGCGCGCAGCCGCCGGCCGGGGCGGGATTCGGCCAGCGGCAAAAGGAACGCCAGCACCATGGTATAGACCCAGAGGTAGGCTAGGTACCAGAGGTGGTTCCAGGTGACGCCGAAATCCCAGCCGTCGAACGCGCCGGCGGGCCAGGGGCCGCCGCTGTAGTAGCGCCGCAGGAAGTCCCCGAAACCCGGCGCGATGAGGCCGTTGGCCACGCCCTGGGCGTAGGGCTGGTAGGGCACGACCACGGCCATGCCGAAGGCCAGGGGCAGCAGCAGGCGCAGGCTGCGCAGCCGCAGGAGGCCGGGCACGGACTGGCCCCGGCGAACGAGCCCGAAGGCCAGGCCCGAGATGAGGAACACCAGGTCCATGCGCCAGAGGTTGAGCGCGCGCATCGGCGCCTGCAGCCAGTCGGCCGCGTGCGGGCTTTTCAGATGCCAGTGCCAGTCCGCCACGTAGTACATGGCGACGTGGTAGAGGATGACGAGCGCGAAGGCCAGGGCGCGCAGGGCGTCGATGTCGTGGCGGCGGGAGGACATGGATGGATGGCGGATTAGCAGCGTCGAGCCGCCATCGTGGACCTGAAAAGGGCTCGGCGCCCCCCGAATGGGACGGGCGGCGGCCCCGTGGGACGAACCGCGCCGCCACCGGGCCGCACCAGCCCGCCGGCTGCCTACACTCGCCCCATGACCCCAGCCACCCAACCCGCCTGGCCCGGCCGCTACCTGCACGATGCGTCCCTGCGCCGCCGCGCCGAAGTGGGCTTCTGGGCCGCCGTGCTGCTGGTGCAGGCGGTGTTCAACGCGGGCGTGACGTGGCTCGACCACGCGGCCGCCGGCCGGCGGCTGCTGCCCTGGGAGCCCGCGCTGTGGGAGTTGACCAGCACCGCCGTGGTGGCAGCGCTCATCCCGGCCGTGGCGGCGTTCGAGCGGCGGTTTCCGCTGCACTGGGACACGCTGGCGCGCCACCTGCCCTGGCACGTGCTGGGCAGCGCGGCCTACTGCACCCTGCACCTGGCCGGCATGCTGGCCCTGCGCCATGCCACCTACGCCGTGCTGGACACGCCCTACCGCCCCGGCGGCTGGTGGGCCGTGTGGGGCTATGAATACCTCAAGGACGCACGCACCTACGCGCTCATCGTGAGCACGCTGGCGGGCTACCGCCTCCTGCTGCTGCGTCTGCAGGGCGAAGCCCGGCTGCTGGACGCGCCCGAGCCGGCGCCCGCCCCCACGGTCGAGCCTCCCAATCCGTCACCGCCCGCGCCCGTGGCGCGGCCCGAGCGCTTCCTGGTGCGCAAGCTGCGCCGCGAATTCCTCATCGCCGCCAGCGACATCGCCTGGCTGCAGGCGCAGGGCAACTACGTGGGCCTGCACGTGAACGGGCACGACTACCTGCTGCGCTCCACGCTCACGGACTTCCTGGCGCGGCTCGATCCGGCGCGCTTCGTGCGGGTGCACCGCAGCTACGCCGTCAACCTGGATGCCGTCGCCGTGATCGAACCGTTGGACAGCGGCGATGCGCGCCTGACCATGAAGGACGGCAGCACCGTGCCGTGCAGCCGGCGCTACCGGGAAGCCCTGGCTTAGACCGTGTTCAGGACGAGCAGGCCGCCGGCCACTCCGGCGGCCGCGAGCCCATCTCCGCCTCCACCTTGCGCAGCATGTCGGCCAGCGTCTTGCCCGGCTCCTGTCGGAACTGCTCCTCCAGCACCACCCAGTCCACGATGCGGTCGATGCGAAAGCCCCGGAAGTCGCCCCGCAGCTCGCACCAGGCCGACAGCGTCCAGACCTTGCCCCAGTAGAAGCAGCCCAGCGGGCGCAGGCGGCGCACGCTGGGGCGGCCCTGCACGTCGGCGTAGTCGATCTGCACCACGTGGCGGCTGTGCACCGCCTCGCGCAGCGCCTGCAGGGTGGCCTGGGCGCGCGCATCCAGCCCCACCGAGGGCGCGTACAGCGCCTGCGACTCGGCCGCGGCGCGGGCGGCCGGAGGCAGCACCGACAGGATCTTGCCCAGCGCCCCTTCCACCTCGCGCGCCAGCCCGGCGTCGAGCCAGGCCTGGGCCAGCCGCGCGGCCGCCACCAGCGCGTTGGCCTCGCCCTGGCTGAACATCAGCGGCGGCAGCTCGAAGCCCGCGCCCAGGCGGTAGCCCACGCCGGCCTCGCCCTCGATGGGCACGCCCTGGTGCTGCAGGTCCGCCACGTCGCGGTAGATGGTGCGCGGCGAGACCTCCAGCCGCTCAGCCAGGAAGGCGGCCGTGGACAGCCGCCGGCCCCGGATGAGCTGGACGATCTGGAACAGGCGGTCGGCGCGGCGCATATGGTTATTTTGACCCCTGGCGCCCATGAATCAAGCGCCAACAGCTATCAATGTAGGAGCAATTTGCTCAAATCCCAGGCCCACCCTCCACGCGCAGCGCGCGGCCCTGCTGCACCACCACGTGGCCCTCGGCCTCCAGGCGCTGCATCTGCCGCTCGGCGCCTCCAGGGTACTTGGGGTTGAGGCTCCCATCGGCCTTGAGCGTGCGCCAATAGGGCGTGGCGGGGCCTTCCCCTGCCTGCTCGGCCTCGTCGGCGGCCCGAGCTACCAGGGCGGCGAAGATGCCCGTGGTCACTGCGCATCCGGCTTGCGCGCCATGTTCGGTCGCCAGCTCGGCCGCAATGGCGCGCACCGTCATGAGCTGGCCAGGCGGGATGCGGCGCATGACGGCCTCCACCTCCCGGGGCGAGGGCACGACGATCAATCCCTCGCCCAGGCGCTTGCGCAGGGGTTCGGGGATGGGCTTGACCTGCGGCAAGTGCTTATACCGCGCCAGTCTGGCGCACCAGGAGTCGGGGGAAGAGCGGGATGCCATGGTGGACAGCGGGCGCGCCTTTGCTTCTACCGCCTCGGCTTCTCAGGCCACCACGCCGATGTGGATGCGCACCCGGTCCGGCCCTTCGTAGGCCTCGAAATCCGTGCCGAAGCGGCGCCGCACCTGGGGGTTGTCGGCGAAGTAGCGCCAGATCGCGCCCCAGGTCTCGATCACCATCTGCGGCATGCTGCCCTGGCCGGTGAAGACGAGGTAATCACCCGGCTCCACGTCCACGCGCACCGTGCCCGGCACGGGGGCCGCGGGGGCCGCCGCCACGCCGACGGTGACGTCGAACGCGCCGTGCGCGTCCGATTCGTAGCCGCTGTAGACGCCGAAGATGCGGCCGTCCTCGCCCCGGCCGGGCAGCTTGCGCTCCCAGCTCTCGCTGAAGAAGCGGTCCCACAGACTGCCGATGCGTGCGGTGCCGGGGTCCGTCTCCTCGCTGTTGCGGGTGCGCACGGCCAGGCCGGCGACGCTGAATGCGGGGATCCGCGTAGGGGTGGGCTGGGTCATGGGCCGGGTCCTCTCTCTGTTCGTCAGGGTGTGGTTGCGAGAAGAGAGGGATGTTGCCGGCCCGCTACTGACAACCTCATGTCAGCAGCGATGGCGGAGCAGATCCTACGCGCCCTGGGATGCCGGAGCGGCGGCCGCAGCCATGCGGCGCGCGCGCTCGATCTGCTGGCCCACGGCGCGGGGGGCCATGCCGTACATGTCGGCGAACGCCTCCAGCGTCTGGCCGCTGGCCTCGAAGGCGCGCAGCAGGGCTTCGTCCCGGGCGTTGCGGGCCGACCATTCGGCGAAGGCCTCTTCCAGGATGGCGTTGGCTGCCTCGTCGCGGCTTACTACCCGCGCGGCGTAGTCCTCGCGCGAGAGGCCCGAGGCCTCGAACGCGGCGATCATGCGGCCACGCAGGCGGGGCAGCAGGTCTTCCGTCGCGCGGGCCTTCTTGCGGCGGTAGACCTCCAGCAGCGCGTGGTGCACGTGCTCGGGCGCCATGGCTTCCACGGGCTGGCCGGAGAGGTCGTGGCGCTTCTCGCCGGCCGCCACGCTCTGCAGGTAGCGCGTGGAGCGGGTGTGCAGTCCCAGAGCGGCCTTCAGGTCTTCCTTCTCGAACACGCCGGGGTGCGCGGCTTGCAGGTCCTGGAAGATGCCGCGCTTGAGCGGGCGGAAAACGGCGCCGAACAGGTGGGGGTACAGGTCGGCGAGCTGCTCCAGCACCGGGTGGGTGCGCAGCGGCGCTCGCGGCGTGGCGGCAGCGGTGGCGGGCGCTGCGGCACCCGGCTCGCGCGGCGCCTGGCGCCGGTCACGGCCGCCGCGGCGCGATGCGCCCGAGCGCCGGGGCTGCTGGGCCGCGGCTTCCATGGCGGGTGCCTCGGCCGGCGCGGGCGATGCCGGGGCGGCGGTCGTTGGTTCGGGGGCGGACACGGAGTCGGTCATGGCAATGCGAGTGGGCAGCAACAAAACCCTCAATCATGCCAGCGCTTCGTCCAGCACCTCGATCCAGTGCCGCACGGGCGTGTTCGTGCCGCTTTGCAGGTGCGTGATGCAGCCGATGTTGGCCGACAGGATCGCGCCGGGCGGCTGCTCGCCGAAGGCCTCGCCCAGGGCGCCCAGCTTGCGGTCGCGCAACTGGTACGACAGCTCCGGGTTCAGCACGGAATAGGTGCCCGCCGAGCCGCAGCACAGGTGCGATTCGGTGCGCGCCGTGCGCAGCTGGAAGCCCAGGCGCGCGAGCTGCGTCTCGACGCCGCCGCGCAGCTTCTGGCCGTGCTGCAAGGTGCAGGGCGGGTGGTAGGCGTAGAGCACGCCGGCGGCGGGCCGCACGCGGCCCGCGAGCTTGTCGGCCAGCTCGGGCAGCAGGGCGGGCAGCAGCTCCGACAGGTCGCGCGTGAGGGCGCTGATGCGCTCGGCCTTGGCGGCGTAGCGCGGGTCGTCCTTCAGGATGTGGCCGTATTCCTTGACGGTGACGCCGCAGCCCGAGGCGTTCATCACGATGGCCTCCACCTCGCCGCTGTCCACCTGCGGCCACCAGGCGTCGATGTTGGCGCGCATCTCGGCCTTGCCGCCGTCCTGGTCGTTGAGGTGGAACTTCACCGCGCCGCAGCAGCCCGCCTTGGCGGCCACGACGGTCTGGATGCCCACGGTATCGAGCACGCGGGCGGTGGCGGTGTTGATGTTGGGCATCATCGCGGGCTGCACGCAGCCCGCGAGCATCAGCACCTTGCGCGCATGCGCGCGCGTGGGCCAGGCGCCGGCCTTCTGCGGCGCCGGCACCTTGGCCTTGAGCGCGGCGGGCAGCAGGCCGCGCACCATCTGCCCGGCCTTCATGGCGGGGGCGAACAGGGGCGAGGGCAGGCCTTCCTTGAGCGCCCAGCGCAGCGCCTTCTCGCCCAGGGGGCGCGGCACCTTCTCGTCGACGATCTTGCGGCCGATGTCCACGAGGTGGCCGTACTGCACGCCGCTCGGGCAGGTGCTTTCGCAGTTGCGGCAGGTCAGGCACCGGTCCAGGTGGATCTGCGTGGCACGCGTGGGCGCGGCGCCTTCGAGCACCTGCTTGATGAGGTAGATGCGCCCGCGCGGGCCGTCCAGCTCGTCGCCCAGGATCTGGTAGGTGGGACAGGTGGCGGTGCAGAAGCCGCAGTGCACGCATTTGCGCAGGATGGCTTCGGCTTCCTGGCCGTCGGCGCGGGCGCGGTATTCAGGGGCGAGTTGGGTTTGCATGGCGCATGCCTGGTCGGAGGGAAATTCAGTCAGGGAGAGATCAGCCTGCGCAGGGTCTCGGGCAGCCGCTCCCGGTCGGCCCACAGGGGCGGCAGCGACAGCGCCAGCAGCACCAGGGCCAGCGGCACCACGAACACGAAGCCCAGGTGCTTGAAGCCCGCCGCGCCCGCGATGCCACCCACGAGGAACATGCCCACGAGCCCGGCGAACAGCCGCAACTTGGCGTGGTTGGCGCGCACCTGCTGCTCGGGCGGGGCGCCGGTGCGGTTCCAGTAGAGCATCTTGCCCAGCTCTATCCCCAGGTCGGTCACCACGCCCGTCATGTGCGTGGTGCGGATCTGCGACGAGGACATCTTGGTGACCGTGGCGTTCTGCAGCCCCATGATGAAGGACAGCAGCAGCACGGTGGCCGGCACCGCGAACGGCGTGGGCCAACTCAGGGTGATGGCGCCCACCAGCCCGAACAGCAGCATGAGCACGGCCACCACCAGGAGCGGCAGCGCGTAGCTGCTGTGCAGCTTGCGCTGGCGCGCCCAGTTGACCATGATGGCCGTGGCGGCCGCGCCGCTCACGAAGGCCAGCAGCGCGCCCAGGGCGCCCAGCACCAGCGCCATGTTGCCCAGCACGAGATTGTCGGCCAGCATGGAGATGAAGCCCGTCATGTGCGAGGTGTACAGGTGCACCACCAGGAAGCCCCCGGCGTTGACCGCGCCCGCGTTGAAGGCCAGCAGCAGGCCCAGCACGCGGTTGCTGGTCACCGTGCGGTGGTGTCCGGTGAGGTGGCGCAGGCGGCGCATCAGAACATGCGGCCCGGGTTGAAGATGCCGGCCGGGTCGAAGCTGCGCTTAAGCCGTGCGTGGATCTGCTCCAGCGCACGGGACTTCAGGTCAAAAAGGCCTCCAGCGCTTGTCCCGCCTGCGCTGGCAGCTCTGAAAACAGAAGCACTCCCGCCCACGGCGGCAGCCGCTTCGCGCAGCGCATCGCCCGCCGTTTCGGGGGCCTGCACCCAGCGCAGCGCGCCGTGCCATTCCACCAGTGGCGGCGCCAGGCCGGGCAGGGCGAGCACGGGCGCGGTGGCGGGCAGCGACAGGCGCCACAGCGCGTGGCCGCTGGCGCGGGCGGCGAACCAGGGCAGGGTCTGCTCGCGGCAGGCAGTCCAGTCGGGCGCCACAGCGGCGCTGTCCAGCCGGGTGCCGCCCATGCCCTTGCACGCGGCCTCCACGGCGGCCACGGCGCCGCGCAGGCGCAGGTACAGCGTGCCCACGCCGGCGTCCTCCACCCAGCAGCTCGCATTCAGGGGCAGGGGCTGGCCGCCCCAGTCGTGCAGACGGCGCAGTGCTTCGTCCTGGCCGCATTCGAAGCGCAGCGTGGCCTCGCCCGGCGGCACAGGCAGCACCTTGAGGCTGACTTCGGTAAGCAGCCCCAGCGTGCCCCAGGCCCCGGCCATGAGGCGCGACACGTCGTAGCCGGCCACGTTCTTCATCACCTGCCCGCCGAAGGTGAGCAGCTCGGCCCGGCCGTTGAGCAGGGTGACGCCCAGCAGGTAGTCGCGCACCGCGCCCACGCTGGCGCGCGCGGGGCCCGAAAGGCCCGCCGCCACCATGCCGCCCACGGTGGCGCCCTCGCCGAAGTGCGGCGGCTCGAAGGGCAGGCACTGGCCCTTTTCAGCCAGCAGTGTCTCCAGCTCCGCCAGCGGCGTGCCGGCGCGCACGGTGACCACCAGCTCGCTGGGCTCGTAGCTCACGATGCCGCTCAGGGCGCGGGTGTCGAGCACCTCGCCGCGCAGCGCCAGCCCATGGAAGTCCTTGGTGCCGCCGCCGCGCAGGCGCAGCGGGGTCTGGTCGGCGGCGGCGGCGCGCACGCGGTCGGCGATCGGGGCAAGGGCGGAGTCCATGGTTTGTATCGTAGCGGCCGGCCCGGCCGGGCCGGCCGCCCCCTGCCATGAATTTTTTGAACAGGCCGCTTGCAATAAAAAAGCCCGCCGGTGGTCGGCGGGCTGAAAGAACCTAGAGGAGTAACTCGCTTGTTTTTCTACGACGCCGCGGTGCCACCAGACACCGCAGCGCGTCGGGCGCCGGCGGATGGATCAGCGGTTGTACGCCGTCTCGCCGTGCGAAGTGATGTCCAGGCCTTCGCGCTCGGCTTCTTCCGGCACGCGCAGGCCCACCAGCAGGTCGGCGATCTTGTAGGCGATGAAGGCCACCACGCCGGACCACACGATGGTGAACAGCACGCTCTTGACCTGCACGAAGACCTGATGGCCCATGGCAAAGTCCGCGCCCTGCGTGCCGCCCAGGCCGGGGGCTGCGAACACGCCGGTCAGGATGGCGCCGACGATGCCGCCCACGCCGTGCACGCCGAACACGTCGAACGCATCGTCCACGTTGAGCAGGCGCTTGAGGCCGCCCACACCCCACAGGCAGACCACGCCGGCAATCAGGCCCAGCACGATGGAGCCCATGGGGCCTACGAAGCCCGCGGCGGGCGTGACGGCCACCAGGCCCGCCACGGCGCCGGACGCGGCGCCCAGCATGGAGGCCTTGCCCTTGTGCAGCGCTTCACCGGCAATCCACGATAGCGTTGCGGCGGCAGTCGCCAGCACGGTGTTCACGAAGGCCAGGCCTGCGTTGCCGTTGGCGGCACCGGCGGAACCGGCGTTGAAGCCGAACCAGCCCACCCACAGCAGCGAGGCGCCCACCATGGTCAGCGTCAGGCTGTGGGGCGTGAGCGCTTCCTTGCCGAAGCCGATGCGCTTGCCCACCATGTAGGCGCCCACCAGGCCGGCGATACCGGCGTTGATGTGCACCACGGTGCCGCCCGCGAAGTCCAGCGCGCCGTCGGCGCCCAGCAGGCCGCCGCCCCACACGATGTGGGCCATGGGCAGGTAGCTGAAGGTGAACCATAGCACCGAGAACAGCAGCACGGCGGAGAACTTGATGCGCTCGGCGAACGAGCCCACGATCAGCGCCACGGTGATGGCGGCGAAGGTGCCCTGGAACGCGATGAACACGTATTCGGGAATGGTCGCCAGCGCGCCGAAGGTCTCCTGGGTCACGCCCTTGAGGAAGATCTTGTCGAGGCCGCCGATGAACTTGCCCTCGCCCGAGAACGCCAGGCTGTAGCCGTAGATGGCCCACAGCAGCGAGATCAGCGAGAAGATCACGAAGACCTGCATCAGCACCGACAGCATGTTCTTGCTGCGACCCAGGCCGCCGTAGAACAGCGCGAGGCCGGGGATGGTCATCAGGATCACGAGCAGCGTGGAGGTCAGCATCCAGGCGGTGTCGCCGGAATCGACCTTGGGCGCGGGGGCTTCCGCAGCGGCGGGTGCGGCCGCCTCGGCGGCAGCGGGGGCCGGTGCGGCAGCAGGCGCGGGCGCGGCCTCGGCCGGAGCCGATGCCGCCGCATCGGCGGCGGGTGCCTGGGCCAGCACCGCCGGCGCGCCCGAGAGCAGGCTCAGGCCCAGGAGGAAGGAAGCAAGCAGTTTTTTCATGGCGTTTCTCTTCTCTTTCGTGTGATGCGGCGGGCCCTTACAGGGCTTCCTTGCCGGTTTCGCCGGTGCGGATGCGCACCACCTGCTCCAGATGGCTCACGAAGATCTTGCCGTCGCCGATCTTGCCGGTGCGGGCGGCGCTTTCGATGGACTCGATCACGCGGTCCACGAGGTCGTCCGACACGGCGGCCTCGATCTTGACCTTGGGCAGGAAATCGACCACGTACTCGGCGCCGCGGTACAGCTCGGTGTGGCCCTTCTGGCGACCGAAGCCCTTGACCTCGGTCACCGTGATGCCTTGCACGCCGATGTCGGAGAGCGCTTCGCGCACTTCGTCGAGCTTGAAGGGCTTGATGATGGCTGTCACCATTTTCATTTGAGGATCCTCCGGATGGGGGCGCAGCCTGCGCCCGCTGCGATTGGCTTACAGGGTTTTGGTGAGCGTGATGATCAGGCGCGACTTGTTGACGTCGCCGAAGAAGGCCTTCTTGTTGGCGCCCACCACGGCGGCGCCGAGCGACAGGCCGTCGCCGAAGTCATAGGCGCCGCCCACGCTGTAGTCCATGTAGTTGGGCACGCCCGTGTCCTTGATGTCGCTGGCGAAGCGGGTGAAGCCCACCGAGGCCTTGAGCGTGATGCTGGGCGCGACCTCCTGGGCGAAGGCCAGGCCCAGGTAGCCGGTGTTGCGGCCCTTCAGGCCCGAGCCCGCCTTGGCGCCGGCCCAGCCGAAGTAGTCCTTGGAGATGGTGTGCGAGTACTTGGCGGAGAAGGGGCCGAAGGCGGCGGAGCCGTACAGCTCGGTGGTGTTGCCGTTGGCGTTGCCGGGGTAGATGTAGGTCAGCACGCCCAGGTCGAAGTCCATGTCCGCGGCCTTGAACTTGTAGCCGCCGTACAGGTCGGATTCGAGCGAGTTGTTGGCCAGCCAGTCCACACTGGAGTTCCAGTTGCCCACGTACCAGCCGGACTCGCCGAAGGTGTAGTCGAAGCCGCCTTGCAGTGCGGGCTTGACGGCCTTGGACTTGCTGCCGTCCTGGTCCTGGCCGCGGAACTTGTAGTTCGACGTGAGGCTGACGTTGCCCGAAAGCTGGGCGCTGGCGAGCAGGGGAAGGGTTGCTGCGATAGCGACACCCAGGGTCTTGATGATTGCGCGGCTCATGGTTCCTCCGGTTGGGGACAAAGTAGGGATGAGGGCCTCTAAGCACGGACCGTGCCACGGCCTCCGACACCATCCGCACACGCTGTTGCGCCGCGTTACAACGTTCCCGGTACAGTGGCGGTGTGCCTGCGCACGGCCCGCGCACCCGCTTGGTGCAGGGCGCGAATGGCCTGCCGCCGAAAACCACAAAACGCACCCATCTGGGGAGAAACCGCTTCATGAGTCTTGCTTTGGTGCAAAGCCGCGCCCTTCTGGGGCTGCAGGCGCCGTCGGTCACGGTGGAAGTGCATCTGGCCAACGGCCTGCCCAGCTTTACCCTGGTGGGCCTGGCCGAGGTGGAGGTGAAGGAGGCACGCGAGCGCGTGCGCTCGGCGCTGCAGAACGCGAGGCTGGAGTTTCCCCACAACAAGCGCATCACCGTGAACCTCGCGCCCGCCGACCTGCCCAAGGACTCCGGCCGGTTCGACCTGCCCATCGCGCTGGGCATCCTGGCCGCCAGCGGGCAGGTCGACGGCAGCCGCCTGGCCGGGTACGAGTTCGCGGGCGAACTCTCGCTCTCGGGCGAACTGCGGCCCGTGCGCGGCGCGCTGGCCACCAGCCTAGCCCTGCGCCGCCAGCAGGCGGACAGCACGCTCGTGCTGCCGCCCGGCAGCGCGGAAGAAGCCGCCCTGGTGCCCGAGGCCCAGGTCGTGCGCGCCCGTCACCTGCTGGACGTGGTGCGCGCCTTCCTCCCGCCCGGGAGCATGGCCCCGGACGCTGCGGACAGCGATGGCTGGACCCTGCTGCAGGCCGCGCCGCTGGCGGCCGGCACCCACGGCCCCGACATGGCAGACGTGAAGGGCCAGTCCGCCGCCCGGCGCGCGCTGGAGATCGCCGCCGCGGGCGCCCACAGCGTGCTCATGGCGGGGCCTCCGGGCTCAGGCAAATCCATGCTGGCGCTGCGCTTCGCGGGGCTGCTGCCGGCGATGACGGTGCAGGAGGCGCTGGAGAGCGCGGCCATCGCCAGCCTGGCCGGGCGCTTCCGGCCGGAGGCGTTTGGACGGCGGCCCACGGGCTCGCCGCACCATACGTCGAGCGCGGTGGCGCTGGTGGGCGGCGGCTCGCCCCCGAAGCCCGGCGAGATCTCCCTGGCCCACAATGGAATTTTGTTCCTCGACGAGCTCCCCGAATTCCCCCGCGCCGCGCTGGAAGCCCTGCGCGAGCCGCTGGAGACCGGCCACATCACCATCGCGCGCGCTGCGCAGCGGGCGGACTTTCCGGCGCGCTTCCAGCTCGTCGCCGCGATGAACCCCTGCCCCTGCGGCTTCCTCGGGTCCCGCCAGCGCGCCTGCCGCTGCACGCCCGACCAGATCCACCGCTACCAGGGCAAGCTCAGCGGCCCGCTGCTGGACCGCATCGACCTGCACGTGGAGGTGCCCGCCCTGCCCGCCGAGCAGCTGGTGCAGGCCCCGCCGGGCGAACCCAGCGCCGCCATCCGCGAGCGCGTGGCCCGGGCGCGCGAGCGGGCGCTGGCGCGCCAGGGCCAGCCCAACCACGCGCTGCAGGGCCAGGCAATCGACACGCACCTGCGCCTGAGCGACGAGGCCGCGAAGTTCCTCAACACCGCCGCCGCGCGCCTGGGCTGGTCGGCACGCAGCACGCACCGCGCGCTGAAAGTGGCGCGCACCATCGCCGACCTGGCCGGCGCCGACGCCACCGAGACCGGCCACGTGGCCGAGGCCGTGCAGTACCGGCGCGTGCTGCGCGCGCCGGGCTGATCCATCCGGCCTCAGAGGAACATGCCGCCCGAGGCCTCGATGCGCTGGGCGTTCACCCAGCCGGTGGCCGGCTGCAGCAGCGCGGCCACCAGCGGGCCGATGTCGTCCGGCCGGCCCACGCGGCCCAGCGCGGTCTGCGAAGCCACGAAGGCGTTGAGCTGGGCGTTGTCGCGCACGGCGCCGCCGCCGAAGTCGGTCTCGATGGCGCCCGGCGCCACCACGTTCACCGCAATGCCGCGCGGCCCCAGCTCCTTGGCCAGGTAGCGGCTGAGCACCTCGATGGCGCCCTTCATCGCCGCATAGGCGGCATAGCCCGGCAGGGCGAAGCGCGCCAGGCCCGACGAGAGATTCAGGATGCGCCCGCCGTCGCTCATCAGCGGCAGCAGCCGCTGCGTGAGGAAGAACACGCCCTTGAGGTGCACGTTGACCAGCGCGTCGAACTGCGCCTCGGTCGTGTCGGCGAACGCGGCGTGAATGCCCATGCCGGCGTTGTTGACCAGGAAGTCGAAGCGCTCGCGCTGCCAGCGGGATTGCAGCACCTGCGCCAGCTGGCCCGCGAAGGCCTCGAAGCCGCGCACGTCGCCCACGTCCAGCGGCAGGGCGGCGGCGTTGCGGCCCAGGCGCTCGATCTCGGCCACCACGGCCTGGGCCTCGGCCGCCTGCTGGCGGTAGGTCAGCACCACGTCGATGCCGCTGCGCGCGGCGGCCAGCGCGGCGCTGCGGCCTAGGCCCCGGCTGCCGCCGGTGATGAGCACGATGGGGGTGGAGGAGGAGGAAGAAGAAGGGGATGTCGTCGTCATGGCGGTTTCCTTTGCGGGCCCGGCCGCACCGTGCGGCCGGATGGAAAGCACTTTATTGAAACCAATCCCGCGAATAAATCAGCCAAAATCAGATTCATTGTCCAAATATGAAAAACAATGAACCCGCTGGACCGCATGCAGATCTTCGCCCGCGTGGCCGAGCTGAACAGCTTCACCCAGGCTGCGCGGGTGCTGGGTATTCCCAAGGCCAGCGCCTCGCTGGCCGTGCAGCAGCTCGAATCGCAGCTGGGCACGCGCCTGCTGCACCGCACCACCCGGCGCGTGCAGCTCACGCAGGACGGGCAGGCGTACTACGAGCGCTGCAAGGACGTGCTGGACGACGTGGAGGAGCTGCAAGGCATGTTCCAGCAGCCTGAGGGCACGGCGCTGCGCGGCCGCGTGCGCATCGACATGTCCACCGGCGTGGCGCGCCACATGGCGCTGCCGCGCCTGCCCGAGCTGCTGCAGCGCCATCCGCTGCTGGAGGTGGAGGTGAGCAGCACCGACCGCCGCGTGGACCTGGTGCGCGAGGGCTTCGACTGCGTGATCCGCGTGGGCCCCGTGGCCGAGCCCGGCCTGGTGGCCCGCCCGCTGGGCCACGTGCGGGTGGCCACCTGCGCCAGCCCCGCCTACCTGGCGCGCCTGGGCACGCCCCGCACGCTGGACGACCTGGCGCAGCACGAGCTGGTGCACTACGTGAGCACGCTGGGCACCCGCTCGGCGGGCTTCGAGGTCACGGGGCCGGACGGCGCCACGGCCTTTCTGCCCATGGCGGGCCGCGTTACCGTCAACAGCGCCGAGGCCTACCTGGGCGCCTGCCTGGCGGGGCTGGGCCTGATCCAGGTGCCGCTGCTGGGCGCGCAGGACCTGGTGGAGCAGGGCCTGCTGGTGCCGGTGCTGGCGCAGCACCCGCCGCCGCCCATGCCCGTCACGCTGCTGTATGCGCACCGGCGCCAGCTGCCCCAGCGCGTGCGCGTGGTGATGGACTGGCTGGCGCAGGTGGTGCAGGCGCGGCTTTCCTGACGGATCGAATGCTACTCACTTGATAGCTGCCAGCGCTTGACCAGCAAGCGCTGGAGGCCTATTTGGCTCTTCATGCACAATCACCCCATGTCCAGCGTCCGCACCCGCAAAGCCCCGCCGCCCCCCTGCCCCGAAACCGCCCCGACCCCCGCCGTGGACGCGGTGGACACGCGCTTCCTGCGCACGCTGGTGGGCTACAACACGCGCCGCGCCTCGCTGGCCATCATCGAGGTGTTCATGGAGCGCATGGCCGTGTACGGCCTCAAGGTGGTGGAGTTCTCGGTGCTCTCGCTGGTGGCGCACAACCCCGGCATCACCTCGCGCCAGCTCTGCGCCACGCTGGGCGTGCTGCCGCCCAACCTGGTGGGCCTGATCGCGCTGCTGGAGCGGCGCGGCCTGATCGAGCGCCGCCCGCACCCCAGCGACGGCCGCGCCATGGGCGTGCACCTGACGCCCGAGGGGGTGGCGCTGACGGCGCAGGCCGAGCAGACCGCCGCGCAGCTGGAGGAGGACGCGACGTCGCGCCTCACCGCCGCCGAGCGCAAGACGCTGATCCGGCTGCTGCAGAAGATCTATTGAGGGCCGGTGCGCGGCAGCGCCAGCGTGGCGCACAGGCCGCCGCCCTCGGCGTTGCGCAGGCGCAGGTTGCCGCCGTGGCGCTCGGCGATGTCGCGGGCGATGGACAGCCCCAGGCCCACGCCCCCGTGCGCGCGGTTGCGCGAGGCCTCGGCACGGTAGAACGGCTCGAACACCCGGTCCAGTTCCGCCTCGGGCAGGCCCGGGCCATGGTCGCGCACGGCAATGCGCACGCAGGCGCCATCGTCATCCAGCGTGACCTCGGCCCCACCGCCGTAGCGCACGGCGTTGCCGACCAGGTTGGCGATGCAGCGGCGCAGCGCACCGGCCTGCGCGGGCAGGGGGCCGGCATGGCCCGCCACCCGCACGGCATGGCCGCAGTCGGCCTCGTCGTCGGCCAGGCTTTGCACCAGGGCCTGCACGTCCAGTAGTGCCAGGGGCTCGCCGGCGGCCACGCCGCGCAGGTGGTCCAGCGTGGCGCCGATCATGGCGTCCATCTCGGCGATGTCGCGCGCGAAGCGCTCGCGCTCGACACCGCCCGGCAGGGCCTCGGCGCGCAGGCGCAGGCGGGTCAGCGGCGTGCGCAGGTCGTGCGAGACCGCGGCCACGAAGCGGTCGCGGTCCTGCAGCTGGCGGCGGATGCGCGCCTGCATCTGGTTGAACACGCGGCTGGCTTCGCGGCATTCGCGCGTGCCGTCCTCGGGCAGCGGCGGGCGGTCGATGTCGCGGCCCAGCTCGCGCGCGGCGGCGGCCAGGCGGTCCATGGGCCGGGCCAGCCAGCGCGCAGCCACCCAGGCCGCCAGCAGCAGCACGCCCAGGCGCACGCCGACGTCCAGCAGCAGGCCCGCATGCGGCCCCGGCGGGCCCGGGGGCGGCGCGGCCATGGCGTGCGCCCCGGGCGGCGGGGGCGGCGGCTCGGGGCGTGCCGGGCGCAGCTCGAACATCAGCGTGAGCGCCAGCACGTGGCTCACCAGCACGGCGGCGGCCAGCAGCAGCGCCAGGCGCCCGAACAGCGTGTCCGGCAGGCGCGCGGCGCTCACGCGGGCTCCCCGGCGTAGCCCTGCACGTCCTGCGCGTTGAAGATGTAGCCCGCGCCGCGCACGGTCTTGATGAGGGCGGGCTCGCGCGGGTCGTCGCTGAGCTTGTGGCGCAGGCGCGAGACCAGCAGGTCGATGCTGCGCTCGAAGGCATCCATGGCCCGGCCGCGCGCCTGCTCCATGAGCTGGTCGCGGCTGCACACGCGCCGGGGCGTGCCCAGGAAGGTCCAGAGCAGGCGGAACTCGGCGTTCGACAGGGGCACCACCACGCCGCGCGGCGACACCAGGTGGCGCTCCAGCCGGTGCAGCGCCCAGCCGTCGAAACGCACCACCCCGGGCGGCGGCGCGGCGCGCGCGCGCAGGCGGCGCAGCACGCTCTGGATGCGGGCCACCAGCTCGCGCGGCTCGAATGGCTTGGCCATGTAGTCGTCGGCGCCCATCTCCAGGCCCAGCACGCAGTCATAGGGGTTGGCGCGCGCGGTGAGCATGATGATGGGCACCTGCGTGTGCTGGCGCAGTTCGCGCGCGAGCGTGAGGCCGTCGGCGCCCGGCAGCATGATGTCCAGCACGATGAGGTCGATGGGGTGCGCCGCGAGCTGCGCGCGCAGCGCCGGGCCGTCGCCCGCCGCATGGGCGGTGAAGCCGAAGCGGGCGAGGTACTGGGTCAGCAGCGTGGTGATGTCTTCGTCGTCATCGACGACCAAGATGTGGGACATGCGCAAGGGAACGGGCCGCGAGGAATGCCAGTGTAGGAAGCGCGCCTGCCAGCCATGGCGCGATGTGCGCGGCTTTTGTCCGCCAGTTCGGCGCCTCGTGCGGGGTTTTGTACCTGCTTGGGTACAAACAGGACAACACCGGTTTACGCGTGCCTCCAAGAATGGTTTCCAGGCCGGGGCGCTCGTCCTGGCCCCGGAACGAAAGGAAACCACCATGACGAGCATCGGCAGCATCGGCAGCGCCTGGTCCAGTGCCAGCCTGCAGCGCAGCGCAGGACAGCAACGGCTGCTGTCCAAGCTGGACACCGACCAGAGCGGCGGCGTGGACGGCACGGAGCTGCAGTCCATGATCGACGACGTGGCGCAAAAGACCGGCCTGTGCCTGGACGCCAGCGCCGACGACATGCTGGCCCAGTACGACGCCGACGGCGACGGCAGCCTGAACGGCGATGAGCTGGACAACGCAGCGAAAAACCTGCTGCCGCCCCCGCCCACGACGATGGAGTTCGCCCAAACACGCGGCATGGCCGGCGACGACCTGTTCGGCAAGGTGGACAGCGATGGCGACGGCAGCATCAGCCAGGACGAGCTGCAGGGCCTGCTCGAAAAGATGTCCGGCGGCACGGCGAGCAAGACGGGCACCCGCAGCGACGAGCTGTTCGCCCAGCTCGACGCGGACGGCGACGGCCAGCTCTCACAGGCCGAGTTCGATGCGGGGCGCCCGCCGGAGCAGGGCCAGGACATGGCGGGCGGCATGCCACCGCCCCCACCCGGCGGGCCGGGCGGCGCGCAACCGTCTAGCAGCAGCACGGCCACTTATGACCCGCTGGACACCAATGAGGATGGCACCGTCTCGCTGGCCGAGCGCCTGGCCGGCAGCACCAGCGCTCGGGAGGCGGCGCAGGCCCTGTTCTCCGCCATCGACACCGACGGCGACCGGCAACTGAGCAGCAGCGAGGCGCAGGCTTTCATCGACCAGTTGACCGAAGCGGCCACCCAGGCAGGCATCGGCACGCAGCCGGAGCAGGGCTCGTCGCCGAACCTGGTGCAACTGGCCGAGCAGGCCAGGCGCGCGTACGAGGCGATCGCCGCCGCTGGCAGCGCAGCCAGCGCCAGCAGCGTGAGCGCGCTGGCCTGACCTGTTTGAGGGTTACTTCAGCCCGAGCAGCCGCACGGCATTGCCCTTGAGGATGCCGGGCATCACCTCGGGCTTGAAGCCTGCCTCCTGGAAATCCTTCATCCAGCGCTCGGGCGTGATCAGCGGGTAGTCGCTGCCGAACAGGATGCGGTCCTTGAGCAGCGTGTTGGCGTATTGCACGAGCTGCTTCGGGAAGTACTTGGGGCTCCAGCCCGACAGGTCGATCCACACGTTGGGCTTGTGCGTGGCCACGGAGAGCGCCTCGTCCTGCCACGGAAAGCTCGGGTGCGCCATCACGATCTGCATGTCCGGGAAGTCGATCGCCACGTCGTCCAGGTGCATGGGGTTGGAGTATTCGAGCCGCAGCCCGCCGCCGCAGCGCATGCCGCTGCCGATGCCGCTGTGCCCGGTGTGGAAGATGGCGGGCAGCCCGTGCGCGTTGATGACCTCGTAGATCGGCCAGGCCATCTTGTCGTAGGGGTGGTAGCCCTGCACCGTGGGGTGGAACTTGAAGCCCTTGACGCCTTCCTCTTTGATGAGCCGCTCGGCCTCGCGCGCGCCCATCCTGCCCTTGTGCGGGTCGATGCTGGCGAACGCGACCATCATGTCGCTGTTCTCGCGCGCGGCCTGGGCGATCTCCTCGTTGGGGATGCGGCGGCGGCCCAGTTTCGACTCGCTGTCCACGGTGAACATCACCAGGCCGATCTTCTGCTCGCGGTAGTAGGCCACCGTCTCCGCGATGGTGGGGCGGCGGCCATTCTTGAAGTACTTGTCCGCCGCGCGGTCGTACTCCTCGCCGTAGTTGTCGAACGGGTTCCAGCAGCTCACCTCGGCGTGGGTGTGGATGTCGATGGCGATCAGGTTCTCGTGGTCCATGGGGGTGTCTCCGGTGGGGTGCATGACCTGCATCAAGGGTAAGCCCTAATGAAAAACAGGCTTGGCGCGCTTGAATTGGTTATGAACTATAACCACAATCCGTCCATTCAGAAAGCCACCATGACCCATCCAGACATCCAATTCGAGCGGCGCGGCGACGAGCAGGAGATCGCCGTGATCCGCCTCGCGCGCGGCGCCAAGCGCAACGCACTGAGCGACGGCCTCATCCTCGGGCTGCGCGATGTTTTCGAGAACCTGCCCGCCGGCGTGCGCGCCGCCGTGATCGACGGCGAGGGGCCGCACTTCTGCGCGGGCCTGGACCTTTCCGAACTGAAGGAGCGCGACGCGGGCCAGGGCCTGTACCACTCGCGCATGTGGCATGCCGCGCTGGAGCGCGTGCAGTTCGGCCCCGTGCCCGTCATCGCCGCGCTGCACGGCGCGGTGGTGGGCGGCGGGCTGGAGCTGGCTGCCGCCTGCCACGTCCGCGTGGCCGACGAGAGCACCTTCTACGCGCTGCCCGAGGGCTCGCGCGGCATCTTCGTGGGCGGCGGCGGCGCGGTGCGCATTCCCCGGCTCATCGGTGCGGCGCGCATGACGGACATGATGCTCACCGGCCGCGTCTACAACGCGCAGGACGGCGAGCGCGCGGGCTTCGCGCAGTACCTCGTGCCCGAAGGCCAGGCCTTCGACAAGGCTTTGGCCCTGGCCGCGCGCGTGGCGCAGAACGCGCCGCTGACCAACTACGCCCTCATGCACGCGCTGCCGCGCATCGCCGAGCAGCCGGCGGACCAGGGCTTCTTCACCGAGGCCATGATGGCCGCCATCGCCCAGAGCGCGCCCGAGGCCAAGTCCCGCCTCGCGGACTTCCTCGAAGGCCGCGCCGCCAAGGTCCGCAAGGAGGACTGAGCGCCATGAACGCCACCCCCCGCTACCGCCCCATGAACTTCGGCGTCACGCGCGTCAAGCTGCGCGAAGGCGCGCCCGGCGTGCGCTACCTGGAGGCCGAGCTGCCCCTTGGTGCCTATGCGCGCCGCGTGACGGACTACCTCGTCCACTGGGCCGAGGCCGCGCCCGAGCGCAGCTTCCTCGCCCGCCGTGCGCAACTGCCGGGCGGCACGACGGGGGACTGGCAGCACCTGAGCTATGCCCAGGCGCTGGACGCCGCGCGCCGCATCGGCCAGGCGCTGCTGGACCGGGGCCTGTCCGCCGACCGGCCCGTGGCGATCCTCAGCGAGAACTCGCTGGAGCACGCGCTGCTGGCCCTGGGCTGCCTCTACGCGGGCGTGCCCTACTGCCCTATCTCGCCCGCGTACGCGACGGTGAGCCAGGACTTCGACAAGCTGCGCCACGTGATGGACACCCTCACGCCCGGCCTCGTCTTCGCGGCCGACGGCGCGCGCTATGGCAAGGCCATCGCCGCCACCGTGCCGCCTGATGTGGAAGTCGTGCTGGCCCAGGGCGCGCTCGAAGGCCGCGCCGCAACACCCTTCCAGAGCCTGCGCGACACGCCGCCCACGCCCGCCGTGGACGCCGCCCTGCACGCCACCGGCCCCGGCACCATCGTGAAGTTCCTGTTCACCAGCGGCTCCACCAAGATGCCCAAGCCGGTCATCAACACGCAGCGCATGTGGTGCGCCAACCTGCAGCAGATCACGCTGTCGCTGCCCGTGCTGGCCGAGGCGCCGCCCGTGCTGGTGGACTGGCTGCCCTGGAACCACACCTTCGGCAGCAACCACAACTTCGGCCTCACGCTGATGCACGGCGGCACGCTGTACATCGACGACGGCAAGCCCACCGCCGCGCTCATCGCCGAGACGCTGCGCAACCTGCGCGAGATCGCGCCCACCGTGTACTTCAACGTGCCCACGGGCTTCGAGATGATCGCCGAGGCGATGAAGACCGACGTGCAGCTGCGCGACACGCTGCTCTCGCGCGTGCGCATGTTCTTCTACTCCGGCGCGGGCCTGGCCCAGCCCGTGTGGGACAGCCTGCACGCCACGCAGGAAGCCGCCATCGGCGAGCGCATCGTCATGGCGACGGGCCTGGGCATGACGGAATCGGCTCCCTCGGCCATGTTCGTCAACAGCGCCGACGTGCGCTCGGGCCACATCGGCGCGCCCGTGCCGGGCATGGTGCTCAAGCTCGTCGAGGTGGAAGGCAAGACCGAGGTGCGCTACCGCGGCCCCAACGTCACGCCCGGCTACTGGCGCAGCGACGCCGCCACGCGCGATGCCTTCGACGACGAAGGGTACCTGTGCACCGGCGACGCGGTGAAGTGGATCGACGCCAACGACATCCACCGGGGCCTGGCGTTCGACGGCCGCATTGCCGAGGACTTCAAGCTCGCCACCGGCACCTTCGTCAGCGTGGGCCCGCTGCGCGCCAGGATCATCGTGGCGGGCGCGCCCTACATCCAGGACGTGGTGCTCACCGGCCTGAACCAGAAGGAAGTGGGCGCGCTGCTGTTCCCCGCGCCCGCCTGCCGCGAGGTGGCGGGCCTGGGCCCCGATGCGCCGCTGGCCGACGTGGTGGCCCACCCGGCGGTGCGCCAGCGCATCGAGGCCGTGCTCGGCGAGCTGGCCCGCTCGGCCACCGGCAGCGCCAACCGCGTCGCGCGCGCGCTGCTGGTCAGCGAGCCGCCGTCCATCGACAAGGGCGAGATCACCGACAAGGGCTCGGTCAACCAGCGCGCCGTGCTCAAGCACCGCGAGGCGCTGGTGGCGGCCCTGCACGACGGAACGGCGCCGGGCATTCTTCAACCCAGCTAATACCGGAGACACGCACATGCAAATCCAAGGACAAGCCGCCCTCGTCACCGGCGGCGCATCGGGTCTCGGCGAGGCCACGGCGCGCGAACTGGCGCGCCTGGGCGCGAAAGTGGCCGTGCTCGACCGCAACGCCGAGCAGGCCGCGAAGGTGGCCGCAGCCATCAACGGCATCGCCTGCGCCTGCGACATCACCGACCCCGCCAGCGTCACCGCCGCCATCGACCAGGCCGCCGCCGCGCACGGCCCCGCGCGCATCCTCATGAACGTGGCGGGCATCGGCAGTGCCAAGCGCATCGTGCAGCGCGACGGCAGCGCCGCGCCGCTGGAAGACTTCGTGCGCGTGGTCAATGTCAACCTGATCGGCGCCTACAACGTCAGCCGCCTGTTCGCGGCCGCGTGCAGCCAGTTGCCCGTTCTGGACAACGGCGAGCGCGGCGTGATGCTGTTCACCGCCTCGGTGGCGGCATTCGACGGGCAGGTGGGCCAGCAGGCGTACAGCGCGTCCAAGGCAGGCCTGGCGGGCATGACGCTGCCCATGGCGCGCGACCTGGCACAGCACGCCATCCGCGTCTGCACCATCGCGCCGGGCCTGTTCGCCACGCCGCTCTTGAAAGAACTGCCCGAGCCCGTGCAGCAATCGCTGGCCGCCAGCATCCCCTTCCCGCCGCGCCTGGGCCACCCCGAGGAGTTCGCCGAGCTGGCCTGCCACATCGTGACCAACGGCCATTTGAACGGCGAAGTCATCCGCCTGGATGGCGCCCTGCGCATGGCACCGAGATAACAACGAGATTCCCCCGCCCACAACCAACCACCAGGAGACAACACCATGACCACCACCCGCCGCCAATTCGTCCAGGCCTTCGGCTCCGCCGCCGCGCTGGGCGCGCTCTACCCCCTGTCCGCTTCGGCCCAGCCGGTGGAGCAGGTGAAGATCTTCTACGGCTTCCCGGCCGGCAGCTCCGGGGACTCCGTGGCCCGCCGCGTGGGCGAAAAGCTCGCCGGCACGGCCTACACCAAGAACGCGGGCGTGGTGGAGAACAAGCCGGGCGCGGGCGGGCGCATCGCGCTCGAATCGCTCAAGGCTTCGCCCGCCGACGGCTCGGTGCTGGCATTGGCGCAGGTGTCCGCGCTGGCGAACTACCCGCACATCTACAGCAAGATGAACTACACCGACAAGGACTTCGCGCCCGTGTCGATCGGCGCCATCATGCACCACGGCCTGGCCGTGGGCCCCATGGTGCCCGCCAGCGTGAAGACGGTGAAGGACTTCCTGGCCTGGGCCAAGGCCAACCCCAAGGACGCGAGCTACGGCTCGCCCGGCGCGGGCTCCACGCCGCACTTCCTGGGCGCGCTGCTGGGCATCAACAGCGGCGTGGAACTGCGCCACGTGCCCTACCGCGGCTCCGTGCCCGGCGTGACGGACGTGGTGGGCGGGCAGATCGCCGCCATGGTCACGCCGCACGGCGACTTCATCGCCAACGCCAAGGCGGGCAAGCTGCGCATCCTGGCGACCTCGGGCCCCAAGCGCTCGCCCTACATGCCCGACGTGCCCACCTTTGCCGAGGCCGGCTTCCCCGAACTGACCACCGAGGAGTGGTTTGGCTTCTACGCCCCAGCCGCCACGCCCAAGCCCGTGATCGCCGCCGCCAACGCGGCCATCAACGCGGCGCTGAAGGAGAAGTCGGTCATCGACAGCCTCGCCATCGTGGGCTTGATCCCGCACGGCTCCACGCCCGAGGAAATGGCGCGCTGGCAAAAGGCCGAGTACGACACCTGGGGCCCGCTGATCAAGAAGATCGGCTTCACCGCTGAATCTTGACCCCCCTGAGCGGCTGCGCCGCTTCCCCCAGGGGGACGCCACCCGTGGCCCGGCAGAGCCGGTTCCACGGTGGCCCTGGCCTTGGGCCGCGCCAGTTTCCAGCGTTTTAGCCAAAACGGCCTCCAGCGCTTATCCAGCAAGCGCAAGCAGCTATCAAACAAAGAGCAAACATGCAAGCCCGCCAGACCCTCGACGATGTTCGGCACCTGTTGACCCAGGTGCTCCAGGCCCCGGCCCGCTGGCAGGCGCTGGCGCCGTTCGCGGACACGGACGGCGACCTTGCGGCGCAGGTGCTGGAAGAAGCCGCCAAGTTCGTGGACGGCACCATCGCCCCGTTGCAGCGCACGGGCGATGAAGAGGGCTGCCACTTCGAGGCCGGGCGCGTCGCCACGCCCGCGGGCTTCCGCGATGCGTACCAGGCGTTCTGGCAAGCGGGCTGGCCGTCGCTCTCGTGCGCACCGGAAGACGGCGGCCAGGGCCTGCCCGCCGTGCTCGAATGCGTGCTCTACGAATGGCTGGCGGGCGCCAACCACGGCTTCACCATGGCGCCGGGCCTGCTGCACGGCGCGTACGAATGCCTGCGCCACCATGGCAGCGAGGAACTCAAGGCGCAGTACCTCGGCAAGATCGCCAGCGGCGAGTGGCTGGCCACCATGTGCCTGACCGAGGCCCACGCCGGCAGCGACCTGGGCCTGGTGCGCACGCGCGCCACCGAGCAGCCGGACGGCAGCGCGCGTGTGAGCGGCAGCAAGATCTTCATCTCGGGCGGCGAGCACGACCTGACGGACAACATCATTCACCTCGTCCTGGCGCGCCTGCCCGACGCACCGCCCGGCCCCAAGGGCCTGTCGCTGTTCCTCGTGCCCAAGGTCTTGCCCGATGGCACGCGCAACACTGTGGCCTGCGAGCGCATCGAGGAAAAGATGGGCCTGCACGGCAGCCCCACCTGCGTGATGCGCTTCGACGACGCCACGGGCTGGCGCGTGGGCGCGCCGCACCAGGGCCTGGCGGCGATGTTCGTGATGATGAACGCCGCGCGCCTGCACGTGGGCCTGCAGGGCCTGGGCCTGCTCGAAGCCGCGTGGCAAAAGGCCAGCGCCTACGCGGCCGAGCGCCGCCAGATGCGCGCGCCGGGCGCGCGCGAGACCAGTCTGATCCAGGATCACCCCGCCATCCGCCGCATCCTCGCCACGCAGCGCGCCTGGATCGACGGCGGCCGCGTGCTGGCCTATCACACGGCACTGCAGCTCGACGTGGCCCGGCACGGCACCGACGCCGCCGAGCGCGCCGCCGCGCAGCGCTGGTGCGCGCTGGTCACGCCCGTGCTCAAGGCCGCGTTCACCGATCAGGCCTTCCACGGCGCCAGCGCCTGCCTGCAGGTGTTCGGCGGCCACGGCTACGTGCGCGAGTGGGGCATCGAGCAGATCGTGCGCGATGCGCGCGTGGCCATGATCTACGAGGGCACGAACGAGATCCAGGCCATCGACCTGCTGGTGCGCAAGGTGCTGGCCGACGGCGGCCAGGGCCTGCTGGCGCTGCTGGGCGCGCTGCCCGCCACGCCCGCCGCCGGCGCGCTGGCCCAGGCCACGCAGGCCCTGGCGGCCGCTGCAAAGGCCGACCCCGCGCTGCCCTACTGGGTGGCCGACGACTACTTGCGCGCCGTGGCGCTGGTGCTGCTGGAATGGGCATGGTCCCGCCTGGCCGCCGCCGGCACCGGCCCGCGCTGGACCGAACCTGCCCAGGCCTTCCAGACCTGGGTGCTGCCCGAGCTCGACATGCGCCTGTCCATCATCCGCCAGCGCACGGGCTGACCCCGTTTTCCGCTTTCCCACCCACAGCGCTCCGAGGCCGCGCTGCGGGCCTGCCTGCGCCTCAGAAAAACCTAGGAGACAAGCACCATGCGTAGAGAACCCAGAAGAACGCGGCCCCACCCCCTGGCCCTGGCGGCCCTGCCCGCCGCGCTGCTGATCGGCTGCGGCGGCAGTTCCGACCCGGGCCTGCCGCAACTGGCGGCGGCCACGCCGGGCACCTTGAAGTCGTGCGGCGACCTGGCCGCGCGCATCATCTTTCCGAACACCGCCATCACGGCCGCCACTCCTGTTGCCGCCGGCGAATTGACGGTGGCGGGCGCACCGGTGCGCGCGCACTGCCAGGTCACGGGCGAGATGTTCCAGCGCACCAGCCCGGTGGACGGCCAGCGCTACGCCATCGGCTTCGAGATGCGGCTGCCCAACGACTGGAACGGGCGCTTCTTCTACCAGGCCAACGGCGGCATCGACGGCAGCGTGCTGCCTGCGCTGGGCGGCGTGAACGGCGGCCCGGGCCTGAACAACGCGCTGAACATGGGCTTCGCCGTCCTCAGCTCGGACGCCGGCCACACGGCGGCCGTGGGGCCCAATTTCGGCATCGACCCGCAGGCGCGGCTGGACTTCGGCTACCAGGCCGTGGCCAAGCTCACGCCCATGGCCAAGAGTGCCATCCAGACCGCCTACGGCAAGGCGCCGGACCGCTCGTACTTCGGCGGCTGCTCCAACGGCGGGCGCCACACCATGGTGGCCGCCACGCGCATGCCCGACCAGTACGACGGCTACCTCGTCGGCTCCCCGGGCTTCAACCTGCCCAAGGCCGCCATCGCCAACATCGCAGGCGGGCAGATCTACGCATCGCTGGCCACCACGCCCGCGGACATCTCGACCGGCTTCACCGAGGCCGAGCGCAAGCTGGTCTCCAACGCCGTTCTGGCCAAGTGCGACGCGCTGGACGGCGCTGCCGACGGCCTGGTGCAGGACACCACCGCCTGCCAGGCCGCCTTCAACCTGGCGCGCGACGTGCCCACCTGCAGCGGCGAGCGCGATGGAAGCTGCCTGTCGGCCGCGCAGAAGACCGGCATCGCCAAGATCTTCAGCGGCCCCACCGCGCGCGACGGCTCGCGCCTCTACGCCAGCTTCCCGTACGACACGGGCCTGGCGGGGGCCGACTACAGCTTCTGGGAATTCCTCGCGCCGCTGATGCTGGACTCCGGCGGCGTCGGGTTGATCTGGGCGGCGCCGCCAGAAAACGCGGCCACCTTCAACGGCCCGGTCTTCGCGCTGACCGGCGACCCCACCACCATGTGGGAGCGGGTGAACGCAACCACGGCGGTCTATACCGAAAGCGCCATGTCGTTCATGACGCCGCCCAACCCCAGCAACCTGTCGAGCCTCAAGCAGCGCGGCGCCAAGATGATGGTCTACCACGGCACCAGCGACGCGATCTTCTCCAGCGACGACACCACGGCCTGGTACGACAGCGTGCGCGCCGCCAACAACGGCGACGCCGGCAACTTCGCGCGCTTCTACCGCGTGCCGGGCATGAACCATTGCTCGGGCGGCCCTTCGACGGACCAGTTCGACATGCTGACCCCGCTGGTGAACTGGGTGGAAAAAGGCCAGGCGCCCGAGGGCCTCGTGGCCAGCGCACGCGGCGCCGGCAACGCGGCCGGGGCCAACCCCAATGTGCCGGCCGACTGGGCGGCCAACCGCACCCGCCCCCTGTGTGCCTACCCTCAGGTGGCGCGCTACAACGGCACCGGCGACATCAACAGCGCCAGCAGCTTCAGCTGCAAATGAGCCTTTCTGCTTGCGCATGACAAGCCCGGCATGCGCCGGGCTTTTTTTTCGCGCGTGCGGGGCCGGCCGTAGAGACGTTCAGAAGGGCAGGCCCACGTAGTTCTCCGCCAGCGATCCCAGCGCCTTCTCCGACGAGAACAGGTACGCCAGATCCGTGTCCTGCAGCTTCTGGTCGTAGGCCAGCGAATCCGGGAAGGTGTGCAGCATGGTGGTCATCCACCACGAGAAGCGCTGCGCCTTCCATACCCGTGCCAGCGCCTTCTGCGAGTACCCATCCAGGCCCGAGCTGTCGCCGCGCTGGTAGTGCGCCACCATGGCGTGGTAGAGGTAGTAGATGTCCGAAGCCGCGCTGTTCAGGCCCCGCGCGCCCGTGGGCGGCACGATGTGGGCGGCGTCGCCCGCCAGAAACAGGTTGCCGTAGCGCATGGGCTCGGCCACGAAGGAGCGCAGCGGGGCGATGGATTTCTCGATGGACGGGCCGGTGATGAGCCGTTCAGCCACCTCGGCGGGCAGGCGGCGCTTGAGTTCGGCCCAGAAGGCTTCGTCCGGCCAGTCCTCGACGTTGTCGGTGAGCGGCACCTGGAGGTAGTAGCGGCTCAGCACCTGCGAGCGCAGAGAGCACAGTGCAAAGCCGCGTTCGTGCTTGGCATAGATCAGCTCGGGCGAGACGGGCTTGGTGCGCGAGAGCACGCCCAGCCAGCCGAACGGGTAGACCTTTTCATATTCCTTGAGCACGTCGCGCGGAATGGACTTGCGGCTCACGCCGTGGAAGCCGTCGGCGCCGATCACGAAGTCGCAGTCGATTCGCACCACCTCGTCGCCCTGGCGGTAGGTCACGTACGGGTTGGCGCTCTTCAGGTCGTGCGGCTGCACGTCTTCGGCGTTGTGGATGACGATGCCCTGCATGCGGTCGCGCGCTTCGTACAGGTCGCGCGTCAGCTCCGTCTGTCCATAGACCACCACCGAGCTGCCGCCGCTGTACTTGTGCAAATCGACCCGATCCATCTTGCCGTCGTGGGCGATGATGAAGCCGTCGTGGATCTCGCCTTCCTTGTCCATGCGCTCGCCGCACCGGGCCTCGCGCATCAGCGCGGCAAAGCCGTGCTCCAGCACGCCGGCGCGGATGCGGCCCAGCACGTATTCGCGGCTCTGGCGCTCCAGCACGACGGTGTCGATGCCCTGGAGGTGCAAGAGCTGCGAGAGCATCAGGCCGGAGGGCCCTCCGCCGATGATGCAAACCTGGGTTTTCATGGATGTCTCCTTGGGTGTTTGGTTCATGACGTTGATCAAAACGGCCCGCCAAAGATACGTGGCACAGTCGCCGGATTGAATGGGCGGATTGATCCAGAACATGCACTTTTCGAACATCGAAGGCATCCAGTCGTACAGCCTGTTCGGCGAATCGCTCCATCTGCCGGACGTGCTGCACTGCGAGACGATCGCCGAACGCTCGGTGCTGCACGACTGGGAGCTGGCGCCGCACCGGCACACGCGGCTGCACCAGGTGCTGCTGATCGAATCGGGCGGCGGCGTGGCGCACCTCGATGGCGAGCGGCACGCGCTGTTCCCCGGCGCGCTCATCAACGTGCCGCCCGGCCATGTGCATGCGTTTCGCTTCACGCAGCACACGCAGGGCTGGGTGGCCACGCTGGCCGATGAGCTGATGGACGAGATCTTCGTGCGCGTGGGCGACGTGCGGCGCGACCTGGGGCGGCCCGCCGTGCTCCACGCGAACCCACCCGTCCGCCAGGCCATGGGCGACATCTGGCAGGAGTTCTCGGGCCGCGCCAAGGCCCGCGCGCTGGTGCTGCGGGGCCTGAGCGCGACGCTGCTGGGCTGGGTGGCCCGCGCCATCGAAGACCACAGCCCCGGCGACACCGCCGCGCCGGAGTCCGGCCTGGTGCAGCGGCTGCAGGCGCTGATCGAGGCGCACTTCCTGGAGCACTGGCAGGTGGCGGACTATGCGCGGGCGCTGGCCGTGTCGCCCACGCACCTGAGCCGCGTGGCGCGGGCCGCCACCGGCGCGTCGGCCCAGCGGCTGATCGAGGCGCGCCTGATGCGCGAGGCCCGGCGCAACCTGGCCTACACGCACCTGGGCGTGGCCACCATCGCCTACACACTGGGCTATGCCGACCCGGCGTATTTCACCCGCGCCTTCACGCGCGACGCGGGCCTGTCGCCCCGCGCATTTCGCGCGCAGGTGGCGGCATCGGCCCCCGCCAGCGCGCGGTGATGACGACGGCGCCAGGCTGCTGACACGCCGCTGTCAGCAGGCCCCGATCACCATCGGGGCTTCTTTCTTTCGCACGAGGATCTTCCATGAAGAACGCCATTACCTGGTTTGAAATCCCCACCACCCAGCTGGACCGCGCCCAGGCCTTTTACGAAGCCGTGCTGGGCCAGCCCATGCGCCGCGAAGCGATGGGCCCGAGCGAAGGCGCCGTGTTCGCATACGACCCCGAAACCGATGGCACGGGCGGCGCGTTGCTGATGGGGCCGACGGCGCCCCCGGTGTCGGGCAGCGGCACCCTGGTGTATCTGGACGCATCGCCCTCGCTGGACGCCGCGCTGGAGCGCGCCGTGGCCCAGGGCGGCCGCGTGGCCCTGCCGCGCCAGGCGCTGCCGCCGGGCATGGGCTTCTTCGCCCACATCCATGACCTGGACGGCAACCGCGTGGGCCTGCACGCACCGGCCTGACCTGCGCGCCCACCTACCATCCCAACCACCCAACAAGGAGAACCCATGGACACGCAGGAAATCCACCGTGGCCGCCTGATCGACCACGTGCAGCTGGTCGTGCGCGATCTCGCGGCCAGCCAGGCCTTCTACACCGCCGTGCTGGGCGCGCTGGAAGTGCCGATGGGCGGCGCCAGCGAAGGCTACTTCTGGGCCGATGAGCTGTTCGTGTCTTCCGCCGACAGCCCGGCCTCGCAAGGCCACCTGACCGGACGCCACCATCTGGCCTTCCAGGCGCGGGACGAAGCCATGGTGAATGCCTTCCACCAGGCCGCGCTGGCCCACGGCGGCACCGACAACGGCGCACCGGGCCTGCGCCAATACCACCCGGGCTACTACGCGGCGTTTGTGTTGGACCCGGACGGCAACAACATCGAGGCCGTGTTCCACGGCCCGGCACAGCGCAACGTGCCCTCGGTGAAGGTCACTTTCTGAAGGTTTGCCGGCGGCCCCACAGCTGCCGGCTGGCCTCGCGGCGGGCTTGATGGACGCCGTGCACTATGTTTTTAATAGCTGCTAGCGCTTGCTGCATAAGCGCCAGAGCCCAAAAAGGCATGAAACCTGATGCTGGACCAAGGGGCCGCGCCCGGTATCAAGGATGCGCGGGCCCGGCACGCACCCGTGCCAGCGCGGCAGGCACATCGTTCCACGCCGGGCGGCCCGGCGCGTAGCGCTGGCGCAGGTAGTGCGCCAGCTCGGTGATCTGCGCATCGCTGAGCGCGGAGCCGAAGGCGGGCATGAAGCCGATGTCGCGCGACGCGGGCTCGCGGATGCCGTGCACGAGGACCTGCAGCAGGTTGTCGGGCCGGTCGCTGTGCAGGTTGCTGTTGAGCGCCAGCGGGATGTTCACGCCCAGCAGCCGGGGGCCGTCGCCATCGTGGTGGCAGGCGGCGCAGGCGCCGTTGAACAGGCGCTGCGCCGGGCCGGGCTGGGGCGCGAGCGCGGCGGCCTGGGCCACGGCGGCCCGGGCTGAAGTCGCGCGGGCCTGCGGCGCATCGGCGGCGGGCTCCGTGGCCTGGTTGAAGGACGCGAGGTAGGTCGCCATGGCGCGGATGTCGTCGTCCGGCAGGTGCGCCAGCTCGCGCACCACGGGCGCCATGGGGCCGGAGGCGCTGCCGTGCTGCGGGCTGTGGCCGTGGCGCAGGTAGCCGTAGAGCGATTCGGTGCTCCAGGGCACGGGCGCCTTTGACAGCGCGGTGAGCGCGGGCGCCTCCCAGCCGTCGATGAGTGCGCCCGAGAGGAAAGCGGCCCCGCCCTTTTCCACGCCCAGCGCATTGCGCGGCGTGTGGCAGGCGCCGCAGTGGCCCACGCCCTGCACCAGGTAGGCGCCGCGGTTCCATTCGGGCGGGCGCGCGGGGTCGGGCTTCCAGGGCGTGGCGTCGTGGAACAGCGCGTTCCAGCCGGCCATGAGCGGGCGCAGGCTGAACGGGAAGGCCAGTGCCGTGGCGGGCACCTCGGCACGCACCGCCGGCTGCGCCATGAGGTAGGCGTAGAGCGCGGTGAGATCGTCGTCGTTCATCTTCGCGAACGCGGTGTACGGGAACGCCGGGTACAGGTGGCGGCCGTCGCGCGAGATGCCCTCGCGCATGGCACGCTGGAAGGCGCTGAAGGACCACTGGCCGATACCGGTCTCGGCGTCGGGCGTGAGGTTGGTGGTGTAGACCGTGCCGAACGGCGTGGCCATGCCGCGCCCGCCCGCGTTGGTCGTGCCGCCGGGCGCGGTGTGGCACACCGCGCAGTCGCCCGCGGCGGCCAGCAGGCGCCCGCGCTCGATGGTGGCGGCGTTGTACACCGACGCTCCCGCCGTCTGCGCCACGGGCGCGATGGAGGGGCGCCAGCCCAGCAGCGCGGCGCCCATGGCCAATACGCCGGCCGCCAACGCACCCGCGCGCGCCCACGGGCTGCGGCGGCGCGGCCAGGTGGCCGTGGCGGGCAGGGTGGGAGCGGGCAGTTCGGGCACAGGCGGTACGTCGGCGACGGGCGTGGGCGGGGCCTCGGTGCCGCCCGTGAGCGGGCTCAGCCCCGCGCGCACCACCTCGGGCGTGAACGGCGGCGCGCGGAAGCGCACGCCCGTGGCGTCGAAGATGGCGTTGGCGATGGCCGCCGTGCCCGGCACGGAGGACGATTCGCCCGCGCCCAGCGGCGCCTCGTCCGGCCGGGGCATGTGCAGGACCTCGATCACGGGCACCTCGCGGAAGCTCAGGATGGGGTAGCTGCCCCATTCGCGGCTTTCCACGGTTTGCTTCACGGGCTCGAACGCGACCTGTTCCTTGAGCGCACGGCTGGTGGTCTGCAGCACGTTGCCGTGTACCTGGTGCTCCACGCCCGCGGGGTTGACCAGCAGGCCCGCGTCGTGCCCCACGACCACGCGGCGCACGTGCACCTCGCCGGTCTTCTTGTTCACGTCCACGTCGGCCACCCAGGCGGACCAGGCCGCGCCAAAGCCGGGCCATTTGCTGTGCACGTAGCGCGCATAGGCAAAGCCCTGGCCCTGCAGCCAGTCGCCGCCCGCTTCGCGCTGCTGTGGGCCGGTGCGCGGCTGCCATCCCGCCTTGCCGGCCGTGGCGCGGACCAGTTCGGCGGCGCGCGGGTCGTCCAGCAGCTGCAGGCGGAAGGCCACCGGGTCCACGCCCGCGGCGGTGGCGAGTTCGTCCACGTAGGACTCGTGCGCGAAGGAGTTGGGCAGGGCCGAGACGCCGCGCAGCCACGATGCGCGCACGATGGGCGGCATGTCGTTGACGGCGACGCGCAGGTTCTCGTACTGGTACGGCGGGCGCGCGGTGCGGTCGCCCATCTCGTAGGCCTGGGCCACGGGCTCGATGGTGCGCGTGAGCAGCAGGGCCAGCGTGGGCGCGCCGTTGGAGGGGTACGAGGTCTCGAAGTCGTAGGCCGCCACGGTGCCGTCGGCGTTGAGCCCGCCGCGCACCTGCATGAGCTGGGCCGTGCCCTTGGGCTCCCACCGGTGCTCCTGCTCGCGCGTGAGCTGCACGCGCACGGGCGCGCCCACGGCGCGCGCGAGCAGCGCGGCGTCGGCCGCCACGTCGTCGGCGCCGTTGCGGCCGTAGCAGCCGGCAGCCTCCATGCGGACGAGGTCGATGTCCACGTCGGCGATACCCATCAGGCGGGCCAGGTCGGCGCGCAGCACGTGCGGGTTCTGCGTGCCGGCCCAGACCGTCATGCGCGGACCCGCCGCATCGCTGCCATGCCACTCGGCCACGGCGCACGAGGGGCCGATGGAGGCGTGCAGCTGGTAGGGCCACAGGTAGGTGCGCGGCATGGGCCGGGCGGCGCCGGCCAGGGCGGCGTCCACATCGCCCTCGTCTACCAGGCGGCGCTGCGTGGCGGGGTTGGCGCGGATGGCCTGTTCCACGGCTTCGGCGCTGTCCTGGCGCGGCAGGCCGGGCCAGTCCTTCCAGCGCACGCGCAGCTCGCGCAGGGCCTGCTCAGCCTGTTCCTCGCGCTCGGCCACGATGCCCACGAAGTCGCGGATCACCACCACGGCGCGGATGCCGGGGATGTGGGCGATGGAGCTTTCGTCCACCGCTTCGAGCGTGTTGCCGATGAAGTCGCCGTGGTCGGCCCCTGCATAGGGCGGGCGCACCACGCGGCCGTGCAGCATGCCGGGCACGCGCATGTCGTGCACGAAGACCAGTTCGCCGCGCACCTTGGCCGGGATGTCCACGCGCGGCACGGAGGTGCCGACGACGCGGTAGTCGGCGACCGGCTTGAGCGGGGTGGATTCGTCCAGCTCCAGCACCACGTGCCGGCCTGCGAGCCGTTCGCCCAGGGATGCCCCGTCGGCGCCTTGCGCCGCGAGCCACTGGCGCGCCTGCGCGGCCGCCGTGCGCAGCGGCCTGGCATGGATCTGGATGGAAGCGCTCGCAATGGTGGCGCCCTGGTTGGGCGCGCGCGCGGTGTCGCCCAGCACCATGTGCACCCGCTCCAGCGGTACGTCGAGTTCCTCGGCCACGATCTGCGCGAGCGCGGTGCGGATGCCCGTGCCCAGGTCCACGTGGCCATTGAGCGCGGTCACGCTGCCATCGTCCCACACGGCCAGCAGGATCTCCACGCCCTCGGCCGGGTTGGCCGCCACCAGCGCGGGCTGGCCCTTGGCGGGCGGCGGCGCGGGCGGGGGCTGGCGCACCACCAGCAGCACGCCCTGCGCGGCGTGGAAGTCGGCGCGCGTGCGCGACGCCTGGGCGCGCGGGCTATGGGGCGCGGTCATGTGCGCGCCCCGCGCACCAGCACCGCGGCCCGCTGCACCGCGCGAACGATCTCGACGTGGGTGCCGCAGCGGCACAGGTTGCCCGAGAGTTCGCGGCGGATGGCGATTTCATCGGGGTCCGGGTCACGCTCCAGCAGCGCCACGGCCATCATCACCATGCCGTTGAGGCAGTAGCCGCACTGGGCGGCCTGTTCTTCCACGAAAGCCTGCTGCACCGGGTGCAGCGCGGCGCCGCACCGCCCGCCGCGCGCGGGCAGGCCTTCGAGGGTGGTGATGGCGCGCCCCGCGACGCCCTGCGCGGGGATCACGCAGGCCCGCGCGGCCACGCCGTCCACCAGCACCGTGCACGCGCCGCACTGCCCCAGGCCGCAGCCGTACTTGGGGCCGTTGAGCGCGAGGTCGTTGCGCAGCACGTGCAGCAGGGTGGCTTGGGCGCTGCCTGCGGGCAGGGCGCATGGCTGGCCGTTGACGAGCGCGGTGGGGGGCGAAGCGGGGGCGTGCATGTCTCTTCTTGTCGGGTCTTTCTGTCTCAGCGTCTCAGGCTGCCGGAGCGCGTGTACATCTCCAGGTCCACGAAGTTGGAGCCGTTGTGGTTGTTGGGACCGTATTGCAGCGGAAAGTCGCCCAGCTTGGTAGTGCCCAGGTCTTCCATGGCCTTGATGAAAGCCTCGCGCGTGAGGTTGCGGCCCGCGCGCCTGAGGCCTTCCACGAACACGCGTGCGGCGATATAGCCTTCCAGCATGGTGTAGCTGTCGATCTTCTCGCCAGCCTCGGCGCGGTCCCTGCGGTAGTCGGCCACGATGGGCATGCGGCTCGATTGCGGCGAAGGCACGATGCTGGCCGTGACCAGCCCCTCGATGCCGCCGTTCAGGCGCTGCGCCGAGCCTGGCGCGTCGGTGATGCCCACCGAGATCGTGTACAGCGGCGCGGCGCTGCCGGCGGCGCGGTAGTCGCGCAGGAAGACCTCCACCATCTTGCCGGCCATGATCATCACCACGGCGCCGGGCCGGGCCTTGGTGAGCGCGGCGACCTGCGGCCTGGCGTCGGTGGCGGCGATCTCCATGGGCACGGAATCGACCACCTTGACCTGCAGGCCCTGCGCGATCTGCAGGCAGGTGTCGAGGTTGGACTTGCCGAAGGCGCTGTTCTGGTAGACGACGGCGATGTTGGTGATGCCCAGCGTGGCCAAGTGCCCCACGATCTTGCGCAGCTCGGCCTCGTAGCTCGCGCGCACATGGAACAGGTACCGGTTGTGCGTGGTGCGGAACGAGGTGGTGCCCACCAGCGGCGCGAACATGGGCACGCCGGCCTTCTCGGCCAGCGGCATGGCGGCGATCAGGTTGCCCGTGGCCACGTAGCCGATCAGGGCGAAGACCTTGTCGTCATCGATCAGCCGCGCGGTGTTTTCCGCCGTCCTCTTGGGTTCGTAGGCATCGTCGTGCGAGACCAGCTCCAGCGTGCGACCCTGCACGCCGCCGCCCTTGTTGACCTTGTCGAAGACCAGCGCGATGCCCGCCTTGTAGTCCACGCCGAAATCCTTGGCCGGCCCCGTGAACACGGCCGACTGGCCCACCTTGATGCGGGTGTCCGTCACGCCGGTCTCGGCCGCCGCCGGGCCTGCGCCCGCAAGGGCCGTCCCGGCCAGGGCCGCGAGCGCGGCCCGGCGGTCGATGCTGCCCTGTCCCATTCCACGAACTTTCATGAAACGCTCCTTACATCAAAGGCTTCCGTTGTGCCGCTGCGGCCAGGCCGCCGAGTGCATCTACCGGGGGTTTTCGTTGTCCGTCAGACGCTGAGGTAGGAGCGCCGGACCTCTTCGTTGGCCGCCAGTTCGGCCATCGTGGCGTGGTAGCGGATCTGGCCTTTTTCCAGCACGTAGGCCCGGTCCGAGACCAGCTCCGCGAAATGCATGTTCTGCTCGGACAGCAGAATGCTCACGCCCTGCGCCTTGAGCTCCAGGATCATGTGGGCCATCTGCTCCACGATCACCGGCGCCACGCCCTCGGAGGGCTCGTCGAGCAGCACGAGGTAGGGGTTGCCCATGAGCGTGCGGGCCACGGTCAGCATCTGCTGCTCGCCGCCGCTCATGCGGCCGCCGGGGCGCTGGGGCATCTCGCCCAGGTTGGGGAACAGCGTGAACAGGCGCTCGGGCGTCCACACGGGCGCGGGCGTGCCGTCGGGCCAGGCGCGGGCGGGCTGGCGGCCCACTTCGAGGTTCTCCATCACCGTGAGATCGGTGAACACACGGCGGTCCTCAGGCACGAAGCCCAGGCCCAGGCGGGCGGCATCGTGCGGGTCGCTTTTGGAGAGGTCCCGGCCCATGAACTGGATGCTGCCCTTGCGCTTGGACAGCATGCCCATCAGCGTCTTGAGCGTGGTGGACTTGCCCGCGCCGTTGCGCCCCATGAGGGCCACGACTTCGCCACGGCGTACCTCCAGGTCCACGTCGTACAGGATTTGCGCGGCGCCGTACCAGGCCTGCAGCCCCTTGGCCTGCAGCAGCAATGGTTGGGGTTCGTGGGTCGTCATGCTCATGCGGCCTCTGCGGCGACGGCTGCCGCTTTCTTCTCGAAGGTCTTGCCCGTGCCGAAGTAGACCTCCTGCACCTTGGGGTGGTCGCGCAACTCCAACGGCTTGCCTTCGGCGATGAGCCGCCCGCGCGCGAGCACGATCATGCGGTCGGCGTAGGCGAACACCACGTCCATGCTGTGCTCGGTGAACAGCACGGCCATACCCCGGTCGATCACGAGCCGCTTGGTGAGCGCCATGAGCTCATTACGCTCCTTGGGCGCCATGCCGGCCGTGGGCTCGTCCATGAGCAGCAGCTTCGGATGGTTGGCCATGGCGATGGCCAGCTCCACGCGCTTCACGTCGCCATAGGCGAGCACGCTGCATGGGCGATCGGCCTGGGGCTTCATGCCCACCTGGTCCAGCAGCGCCAGTGCCTCGTCGCGCTTGTGGTCGGCCGCCTTGCGCCACATCGAGAACAGACGGCTGTCGTTGGAGATCAGCGCCATCTGCACGTTCTCCACCACCGTGAGCGAGGCGAAGGTCTCGGCGATCTGGAAGGTGCGGCCCACGCCCATGCGCCAGATGTCGCGCGGCTTGCGGCCCACGAGCTCCTCGCCGTCCAGCAGGATGGAGCCCGTGTCGGCGGGCAACTGGCCGTTGACCATGTTGAAGGTGGTGGACTTGCCCGCACCATTGGGCCCGATCAGCGCCAGCAGCTCGCCCGCCGCCAGCTCGAAATGGATGCCATCGACCGCCCGCACGCCGCCGAAGGACTTGCCCAGCCCCGTTACCTTGAGCAAGCTCATGCGCCGCCCTCCCTGGCTTCGCGCCGGTTGTGGAAGATCTGCTGGATGGCCCCCGCGATGCCCTGCGGGAACAGCAGCACCAGGATCAGGATGATGGCGCCCAGCATGGCGCGCCAGTAGTCGGTGTTGCGCGCCACGGTGTCGTGCAGCCAGGTGAAGGTGACGGCGCCCACCACGGGGCCCGCCAGCGTCTGGATGCCGCCCAGCAGCACCATCACGAGCCCGTCCACCGAGCGGCCCACGTGCAGCGTCTCGGGCGAGATGCTGCCCTTGGAGAAGGCGAACAACGCGCCGCCCAGGCCCGCGAACAGGCCGGCGATGACGAAGGCCGTCCACTGCATGCGCTTGACGTCGATGCCGATGGCGTCCGCACGCAGTACCGAGTCGCGCCCCGCGCGCAGCGCATAGCCGAGCGGCGAGAACAGCACGCGGCGCAGCAGCAGCACGCCGCCCGCCACCAGCGCCAGCGTGAGGTAGTAGTAATTGCGCTTGTCCGCGAGCCACTCGGCGGGCCACACGCCGGTGAGGCCGTTGCTGCCGCCGGTGAAGCCATCCCACTGGTAGCAGATGGCCCAGGTGATCTGCGCGAACGCAAGCGTGAGCATGGCCAGGTACACGCCCGACAGACGCACGCAGAACCAGCCGTAGAGCAGGGCGCCCGCCGCGGCGGCCAGCGGCGCGAGCACCAGGGTCAGCTCCATCGGCACGCCCGCCGAGCGCACCAGCAGCGCCGCCGCGTACGCCCCCAGGCCGAAGTACGCCGCATGGCCGAACGAATGCATGCCCCCCGGCCCCATGATGAAGTGCAGGCTGGCCGCAAACAGCGCGGCAATCAGCAGGTCGATCAGCAGCACCGTGAGGTAGGGCGAGCCGGCCGTGAACCACGGCAGCAGGACCAGCACGGCCAGCAGTGCCGCACCGCCGAGCCGGTAAGCGCGTCCAGACGGGCGCAGCGGCGCCTCGGGCAGGCCCGTATTGCGGCTCACGCCCTGCGGGCGCCCCAGCAGCCCCCAGGGGCGCACCACCAGCACCACGGCCATCACGAGGAACTCCACCACCAGCGTGAGCTTGGAGAACGAAACGCTGTAGCCGAAGATGTCCACCACCCCCAGCCAGATGCAGACGGCCTTGATCTCGGCGATCAGCAGCGCGGCCACGTAGGCGCCCGGGATGGAGCCCATGCCGCCCACCACCACCACCACGAAGGCGGCGCCGATGGTGTTGAGGTCCATCTCCAGCGTGGCCGGCTCGCGCGGCAACTGCAGCGCGCCGCCCAGGCCCGCGAGCAGGGCGCCCAGCGCGAACACCGCCGTGAACAGCCAGGCCTGGTTCACGCCCAGGGCGCTGACCATCTCGCGGTCCTGCGTGGCAGCGCGCACCAGCGTGCCCCAGCGCGTGCGGGTGAGCAGCAGCCACAGCAGGCCCAGCACCACGGGGCCCACGACGATCAGGAACAGGTCGTACGACGGGAACTGCCGGCCCAGGATGGAGACCGAGCCCGACAGGCCCGGCGCGCGCGGCCCCAGCAGCTCCTCGGGGCCCCAGAACCACAGCGCCGCGTCCTTGATCACGAGCACCAGCGCGAAGGTGGCGAGCAGCTGGAACAGCTCGGGCGCGCGGTAGATGCGGCGTAGCAGCAGCACCTCCACCAGCGCCCCCAGGGCCCCGACCGCCACGGCGGCAAGCAGCAGCGCGGGCCAGAAGCCCAGCCCCGTGCCGAACTTGGCCACCAGGGAATAGGCCACGTAGATGCCCACCATGAAGAACGAACCGTGCGCGAAATTGACGATGCGCGTGACGCCGAAGATCAGCGAGAGCCCCGCGCCCACAAGGAACAGCGAGGACGCCCCCGCCAAACCGTTGAGCAGCTGAACGATAAAACTCGAAAAACCCATCTCTGGTCTCCACGGCGCTAGTACGCACCGCCCACAGGCTATGAAACTGGCGCGCCCCCAACCAAGGCAGCCGAGCAAGGGCCGCCCCGCAGCGAGGGCTGCGTCCCCCTTCCCGCGCGCAAGCAGCGAGAGAAGGGGGAAGCGGCGAAGCCGCTCAGGGGGTTGTCACTTAGTCCGCCGGGCGCATTTTCTTGACTTCGTCGTTAGAGGGTTGGACCTTGCTGCCATCGACATAGCGGTAGTTCACCATCACGCCCTTGCCGCCCTCGTTCTTGGTGCGGCCGACATAGCCGCCCATGGTGGACTGGTTGTCTTCAGGCCGGTAGGCGATGGGGCCGAAGGGCGTAGGCACCTGCAGGCCCTTGAAGGCGGCCACGAGCTTTTCGGTGTCGGTGGAGCCCGCCTTCTTCACACCCTCGGCCAGCGACTTGATCGCGCTGTAGCCCACCACGGAGCCCAGGCGCGGGTAGTCGTTGAACTTGCCCTGGTAGGCCGTCTGGAAGGCCTTGTGCTCGGGCGTCTGGAGGCCGTACCAGGGGTAGCCCGTGACGATCCAGCCGTTGGGCGCCTCGTCCTTCAGCGGGTCCATGTATTCGGGCTCGCCGGTCAGCAGGCTCACCACCTCGCGACCCTGGAACAGGCCGCGCGTGTTGCCCTCGCGCACGAACTTGGACAGGTCGGCGCCGAAGAGCACGTTGAAGATCGCATCGGGCTTGGCATCGGCCAGGGCCTGCACCACGCTGCCCGAATCCACCTTGCCCAGGGGAGGTGCCTGCTCGGCCACGAATTCAACGTCCGGTTGCGCGGCCTTGAGCAACTGCTTGAAAGTAGCCGCGGCCGACTGGCCGTATTCGTAGTTGGGGTACACCAGGGCCCAGCGCTTCTTCTTGAGCGCGGCGGCATCGGGCACCAGCATGGACACCTGCATGTAGGTGGACGGGCGCAGGCGGTAGGTATAGCGGTTGCCGTTCTGCCAGACGATCTTGTCGGTCAGCGGCTCGGCGGCCAGGAAGAAGAATTTCCGCTGCTTGGCGAAGTCGGTCAGCGCCAGGCCGATGTGCGAGAGGAAGGAGCCCGTAAGCATGTCCACCTTCTCACGCGACACCAGCTCTTCCGCGGCGCGCACGGCGTCGCCGGGGTTGCCGTTGTCGTCACGGATCACCAGCTGGACCTTCTTGCCCAGCAGGCCGCCCGCGGCGTTGATCTCGTCGACCGCCAGCTCCATGCCTTTCTTGTAGGGCTCCAGGAAGGCGGGCTGCGCCTTGTAGCTGTTGATCTCGCCAATCTTGATGACATCCTGGGCATGCGCGGGGGCCAGCGCCAGGGCCAGCGCGGCCGCAGCCGTGGCACGCATGAGGTTTCGTCGCATCGTCATGGGAACACTCCTGAAAGGTGGGGTGGTAGGGAAGGGAGATCGTTGGTCGAGCGATGGTAGTGCGCCGCGCTCAGCGCAGGCCGTCCACGCCCTGGATTTCGGAGGCCTGCAGGCCCCCGATGCGCGGCAGCGGCCGGCCGCCGTCGGTGACGACGATGGCCACCACGATTTCGTTGGCGCGCGGGGCATCGGCCACGCGCGCCTCCATGGCGTCGAAGTGGCTGCGCACGTAGGCGGCGTCCTTGTGGCCCAGCGGCACGTCGATGGCCGTGCCCAGGCCGCCCATCTTCTTGCTGGACGGAACCAGGGCCGCGCCCTTTTCCACGGCGGCGCGCAGCGGCGCACCGAGCTTGGGGTGCAGAATGGCGGCGGCATGCTCCAGCTCGCCCGCCTCGCCCACGATGGCGGCCTTGCCATAGCTATGCGCCTGGCCGGGCGCGATGCCCAAGGCCTGCACGCAGCGCGCGCCCAGCAGCGCGCCCAGCTCCTCGCCGATGGCGGTCAGCTCGTCCAGGTTCTCGACAAAGCGGCCGGCGCAGGGGTTCTCGATCACGGCCATGGCCAGCGCCTTGCGCACGGGCGGCTGCACCTCGCGCCCCATTTCGATGCGGACTTCGTCCGTCTGCACAATGATTTTCCGGATCCTGGCTGGCATGTGTTGCTCCTTTTCTCTCTGGTGTGGTGTGCCCCGCGCCTAGCGCAGGCCGTCCCATTGGCTGATGTCGGCGGCCTTGAGCCCGCCCACGCGGGCATGGATGCGGGCGCCGGTGGACATGGCCAGGATGAAGACGATCTCATCCGCGGCCGGTGCGCCGGGCACGCGCACTTCGATGGCGTCGAAATGGCTGCGCACGTAGCTTGCGTTGATGTGGGTGAGCGGCACGTCCAGCGCGGCGCCGGGCCCGCCCACCTTCTTGGTGGAAGGCACGATGGACAGCGCGTTCGCGGGCTGCCCGGTCTTCTTTTCGGCCTGCCCCTTGGCGTATGCGTTGCGATCGCCCTTCCAGCCCAGCAGTTCGCGCATGGCGTAGCCGCCGGGCACGTGCCAGAGGGCGCCATGCTCCAGCTCGCCGGCCGACCCGACGATGGCTCCCTTGCCATAGGTCTCGATGCGCTCCGCCGGCACGCCCATGGCCTGCAGCAGCCGCTGCGCCATGTCCAGCCCCACGCCCTGCAGGGCGTCCATCATCGGCAGGATCAGCGGCTCGTAGCGCCCCGCGTAGGGGTTGGTCAGCACCGCCCCGATGGCACCGCGCAGCAGCGGCACGTCGGCCACCGGCCCGAATTCGTGCCGGATTTCCTCGAGGTGGGTGAAGACGCGTCGTATCTCGATCATGGTGTGGACCTGTGCCATTCGTTAAGCAAATACCGAACCAACTTCCGCTTCCAGGGCGGCTTCCTGCGCCGTGGCCGCCACCTGCCCCTGACAGGCCAGCAGCGCAAACCAGAGAAGCCCGGCCGACTGCAATTCTTGCGCTTTTTGCAGCCCTTGCTGCAAGGCGCGCTGCACCTGCGCGGCGGGCAGCGCCGGCACGTCCACCGTGACCGGGATGGCGCCCAGGTCGCTGCCGTCCCGCACCTCGCAGGCGGGCCGGCGCACGATGCGTGCGTCCCGTACATCCACGGCATTGGCCACGATGGTGGCGGCCGCGTCCGCCTGGGCGGCGGTGCGCGCCAGCACCGTGACGCTGTCGGCGATGCCCAGCGACTGGCTGCGCCCGCGCCAACCGCTGGTCGCAACGCCGCGCACGGGCATGGCGCTGTCGATGCGGATCCGCCCGTCCAGCACCAGCCCGTGGCGCAGCTGCGCGGCATCGAGGGCCGCGATGTCGGAATACACGCCCACGGCTGCCGAGCGGCCGGGCGCGAGGTGCAAGGCGATGTCGCCGCCGTTGTTGACCCAGGCCCGCTCGATGCCGCCCAGCGTGTAGCAAGCCAGGACCTCCTGCGCCACGGCCCCGGCCACCGCCGCCATGGGGGTGATGAAGACCTGGCGGAAGGGCTGGCAGGCCTGCCACATGCGGCGCGCCACCACGCCGTGCAGCGGGCAGGCCTCTCCCACCGGCGCCCGCAGGGCCGGCAGCTCGTCCACCAGCTCCTGCAGCAGGCCCGCAAAGCGCAGCCAGGCCCGTTCGTGGGCCTGGGCCACGGCGGCGGCGCCGCCCTCGGCCTGGAGGATCAGGTCCATCGGGCCGTGCTGGAAATGCCAGCGGCCATCGGGCAACAGGGAGCGGCGGGCCTGCATGCGTTCACCCCAGCAGCGGAGGGCGGCCCAGGGGCCAGGGGTTGGCGGCAGGCAGCGCCTGCCAGCTGCGCGCCTGGGGGGCGCCGTCGTTGTGCCACGCGCCGCGCTCCAGTACCTCGCGCAGGCTGCGCACCTGGTCCGTGTGGCCGCCCAGCGCGTCGTAATCCGCGCGGCGCATGCTGAATTCGATGGGCGCCACGATGGCGGGTGTGGGCACCGTGCCGAAGCTGTTGTCGGGCATGCGCAGCACGTCGGCCATCACCGTGATGCCGCCGCCCGGCCACACGTAGGCGGGTGCGCCGCCGCAGGTCACGTTGACCAGCGCGCTCTTGATGGAGCGCGTGAGCAGCACCGGGTTCTCGGTGACGCCCGCACGCAGGCTGCCCCCCGCGCCGCCCAGGAACAGCACCGAGGCCAGCGAGGGCTCACAGTTCTCGCCGATGCGCTCCACGATGCGCTGGATCTCCAGCGGCATTTGCGCCTGCACCGGCACGAGCTCGTCGTCCAGCACGTACCAGCAGGCATGCTCGCCGGTGGTGGAGGTCATGAGCAGGCGCAGCCCTGGCCAGGCCACCGCGGGGTCCCAGCCCTCGATGATGGCCAGCGGGTCGGCGATGTCGGTGCCGCCCCAGCCCGTGCCGGGGTTGGCCACCTGGAAGTAGCGGCCGGGCGTGGACTTGCGCCCGCGCATCTGCACGCCCGAGGGCCGCATGTCCAGGCAGCGCCCGGCCTGGTGCTCGGTCAGCACGCCGGTGATGTGGTCGTCCACCACCACCACCTCGTCGGCATGGCCGTAGAACTGGCGCGCGAAGATGCCGATAGCGGCGGAGCCGCAGCCCACGCGCATGCGCTGCTCGGCCACGCCGTTGACTACGGGCGCGCGGCCCGCCTGGATCACGAGCTGCGAGCCGCCGTCGATGGTGAGCTCCACGGCCTGCTTGTTGCCCAGCAGCTGCATCATCTCGGCCGTGATGCGCCCTTCCTTCTTGGTGCCGCCCGTGAGGTGGTGCACGCCGCCAAGCGAGAGCATCTGCGAGCCGTACTCCGCCGTGGTCACGTGGCCCACCACCTCGCCCTTGCAGCGCACGTTGGCCTGCTCGGATCCCAGGAAGCGGTCGGTGTCGATCTTCACCTTGAAGCTGCAGTAGCTGAAGATGCCCTCGGTGACCACGGTCACCATGTCCACGCCCTGCACCTGCGAGCCCACGATGAAGGGGGCGGGCTTGTAGTCCGGGTAGGTGGTGGAGGACCCCACGCCCGTCACGAAGACCTCGTCCGCCAGCAGCAGGTCGCCGGACCAGGGCTGCGCGGCGCCGGCGTCCGACTGCTCATCGCCGGTCCGGTCGCGGCCCGCGAAGGACACCAGCGGGGCTTCGCCCGCGTCCAGCGTCCTGCGCAGGAACACCACGGGGTCCACGCGCACCAGCACGCCGGCCTGGTTGGCATAGCGGTCGCACGCGCCGGCGCGGCCTTCCGATATTTGGCACAGCACGGGGCAGGCGTTGCACTCCACCTTGCTGGCGTTCATGCGCTCGTTGCGGGGCCGGGCGCGCTCCAGCACCTGCGGCAGCTCCGGCGCATCGATGCCGGGAAGCCCATCGGTCTTGGTGTGTTCAGTCATCGTGGCAGCCCATTCATTGCATCTTCGCGAATGCTTGTACGCCCATCGGGTTTTGTGTAGCATTCACTTAACTTAAATGTGGTGAACACTACATTTGTCGCGAATGTAGCGTAATCGCTCCGGGTCCGCAATGGTGTTTTTGCGCCCCCGCAAACGGTGCACGAGGAGCCCCAAAATGACGCACGTAGTCACGGATGCATGCATTCGGTGCAAGTACACCGACTGCGTCGATGTCTGCCCGGTCGATTGCTTCAAGGAGGGGTCTGAGTACCTGGTGATCGACCCCGACGAATGCATCGACTGCGCGGTGTGCATCCCCGAATGCCCGGCCAACGCGATCTATGCCGATGCGGACCTTCCGCCGGAGCACGAAATCTTTCTCGAATTCAACCGAAAGCTGGCACCCGCGCTGCCCGCAATCACCAAAAGAAAGCCGCCTTTGCCAGATGCGGAACAATGGAGGGTTGTGAGCCACAAGCTTTCCGGCCTGGACATCGCGCTGTAGACCCCGTTTTCAGCACGCCGGGCCCCGGACTTCAGCCAGTTTCCTTCTGTTCTTTCAACTTTTCCATCTAAAGAAGCACCATGAGCGCCTTTCTCGAAGAACGCGTCCTGACGGTCCACCATTGGACGGACCGCCTTTTCTCCTTCACCACCACGCGCGACACCGCACTGCGGTTCTCCAACGGCCACTTCACCATGATCGGCCTGCGCGTGAACGGCAAGCCCCTGCTGCGCGCCTACAGCATCGTGAGCCCCAACTACGAGGAGCACCTGGAGTTCCTGTCCATCAAGGTGCCCGACGGCCCGCTGACCTCGCGCCTGCAGCACATCCAGGTGGGCGACACCATCGTGGTCGGCAAGAAGCCCACCGGCACGCTGCTCATCGACTACCTGCTGCCGGCCAAGCGGCTGTACATGCTGTCCACGGGCACCGGCGTGGCGCCGTTCCTGAGCCTGATCCGCGACCCCGAGACCTACGAGAAGTTCGAGGAGGTCGTCCTGGTGCACGGCGTGCGCGAGGTGAAGGAGCTGGCCTACCACGACTACATCACGCAGGAGCTGCCCCAGCACGAGTTCCTGGGCGAGATGGTGAGCAAGCAGCTCAAGTACTACCCCACCGTGACGCGCGAGCCCTTCAAGCACCAGGGCCGCGTGACCACCGTGATCGAGAACGGCCAGCTCGCGCGCGACCTGGGCCTGCCCGCGCTCAACCCCGCCGAGGACCGCGTGATGATCTGCGGCAGCCCCGAGATGCTGCGCGACCTCAAGCACATGATGGAAGAGCGCGGCTTCAAGGAAGGCAACACCACGAAGCCCGGCGACTTCGTGATTGAGCGCGCCTTCGCGGAGCAGTGACCCCCTGCCGGCCCCGCGAACCTGTTCGAGGGGCCGGCCCCACCCACCAGGACCCGCCATGTCTGCCACCCCCACCAAGACCCGGACCGCGTCCAGCCGCTCTCCCTCCGCGCGCCGCTCCGGCGTGCGCGAGCAGGCGGCGCAGACCACGCGCGACAACATCCTGCGCGCAGCGACCAAGGTGTTTGCGCGCTATGGCTACGAAGGCGGCAGCGTGGAGAAGATCTCCAAGGCGGCCAAGTCCTTCGACCGGATGATCTACTACTACTTCGGCAGCAAGGAAGGCCTCTTCATCGAAGTGCTCGAAGAGACCTACCGGCGCATGAACGATGCTGAATCCAAGCTGGACCTCGACACCGGCAACCCCACCGAAGCGCTGCAGGCCGTGATCCGCTTCGTGGTGGGCTACTACCGCAAGAACCCCGAATTCATCACGCTGCTGAACACGGAGAACCTGCACAAGGGCAAGCACATTTCCAAGTCCATGCGCGCGCGCGAGTATTCGTCGCCCGCCATTGAGGTGATCCGCCGCGTGCTGGAAAGCGGCCAGGCGAAGGGCACCTTCCGCAAAGACATCTCGGCGCGCGACGTGTACCTGCTGATCGCGGCCACGGGCTATTTCTACATGTCCAACCGGCACACGCTCTCGGCCTTCCTGGGCGAGGACCTGGAGACGCCCGAGGCGCTGGCGCACTGGGAGTCCTTCGTCATCGACAGCGTGCTGCGCACCGTGGCCCCCGGCCCGAGCCTGCCCAAGAGCAAGGCGGCCTGAACGATTTTTCCCTGCGGGGCACGGTGCTCCGCCCACCACCCCCACGAGGAGAAAACCATGGCAGAAGCAGCAGCCGGCGGCAAGTCGGGCAAGGTCGTCATCCGGAACATCGGTCTCTTGCTGTCGGGCGACCTGGACCGGCCCATTCTCGACGCGGACACCATCGTGGTGCACGACGGCCTCATCACCGCCGTGGGCCGCGCCAAGGACTGCGACACGGAGCACGCGCAGACCGTGATCGACGCGCGCCAGACCTGCGTGGCGCCCGGCCTCATCGACAGCCACGTGCACCCCGTGTTCGGCGACTGGACGCCGCGCCAGAACCAGATCGGCTGGATCGATTCCACGATGAACGGCGGCGTGACCACCATGGTCTCCGCCGGCGAGGTGCACCTGCCCGGCCGCCCCAAGGACATCGTGGGCCTGAAGGCCCTGGCCATCACCGCGCAGCGCGCGTTCGACAACTTCCGCCCCGGCGGCGTGAAGGTGGTGGCGGGCGCGCCCGTCATCGAGAAGGGCATGACCGAGCAGGACTTCAAGGACCTGGCCGCCGCGGGCGTGACGCTGCTCGGCGAAGTCGGCCTGGGCTCGGTCAAGGCCGGCTACGAGGCCAAGGAGATGGTGGCCTGGGCGCGGAAGCACGGCATCCAGAGCACCATCCACACGGGCGGCCCGTCCATTCCGGGCTCGGGCCTGATCGACAAGGACGTGGTGCTGGAGGCCGACGCCGACGTGATCGGCCACATCAACGGCGGCCACACCGCGCTGCCCTGGAAGCACGTGTGCGAGCTGTGCGAGAAGTCGTCCCGCGCGATCGAGATCGTGCACAACGGCAACGAGAAGATCGCCATCCAGGCCGCGCGCGCGGCCATCGAACTCAAGTGCCCGCACCGCGTGATCCTGGGCACCGACGGGCCTGCGGGCTCGGGCGTGCAGCCGCTGGGCATGCTGCGCATGATCGCGCTGCTCTCCAGCCTGGCCGACATCCCGGCGGAACTCGTCTTCTGCTTTGCCACGGGCAACACGGCGCGCATCCGCAACCTGAACTGCGGCCTGATCGAAGCGGGCCGCGCGGCGGATTTCGTCTTCATGGACCGCGCGCAGCACACGGCCGGCGCCACGCTGCTGGAGAGCGTTCAGCTCGGGGACATTCCCGGCATCGGCATGGTCATGATCGACGGCCTAGTGCGCTGCGGCCGCAGCCGCAACACGCCGCCGGCCACCGAGATCCCGGTGGTCCTGTAACCCTAGAAACGGCAGTTGACCGCTCGCGACCTTGTGGGAAGCCGCATGGATATTGACGTTCGCTGCTTCGTTGTCGGTCACCTGCGCCGGCCTGCCGGCTCAGTAGGAATCCGCCACGCGCACCGTGCCGGGCTGCGGACGCGCAGACGGCTCGGCAGCCCGCGCGGCCGCGCCACCGTCATCCACGCGAAACCCCTTGCCCTGCAGCACCACGGGCGTGCCCACGGCCGTGGGCTGGGCGCGCGTGAAGCGCCGCACCGAACCATCGTCCATGCGCACCGCGATCTGGTAGACCGTTCGCGTGCGGGTGCGCTCTTCCACCTTGTGGCCCACGTAGCCGCCGCCGACGGCGCCCAGCACGGTCGCGGCCGCCCGGCCGGAGCCCTTGCCCACCTGGTTGCCGACCACGGCCCCGAGCACCCCGCCCGCCACCGCGCCCACCCCGGTGGCGGGCGCGGCCTGCTGCACCGCCTGCACAGACTCCACCCGGCCGCAGGTGGCGCACAGGGGCGCCTGCGCGGCGGTGCGCAGCGGCGGCTCCTGCGGCAACCCCGGCTGGGATTCGGCATGACCTTGCGGTGGGGCTGGGTTCGCTCCACTATTGATAGCTGTTCGCGCTTGACTGGCAAGCGCTGGAGGCTGATCTTGCTGAATATTTGCAGCGGCAGGCACGGCCGCGGCAACGGCCGGGGCCTCCACCGCGGATGGGCCCGCGTTCTGCACCACCAGGGTCGTGCCCAGCGCCACCACGCACACGCCCAGCACGCCGATGGCTGCCCACAGCCACTTCAGGTGCGGGCCGGGTGCGGCGCCGGCCTGGGCAACGGGCAATGCGGGGGCGGAAGATGAAACGATGAGGCTCATGGCGGTTCTCCGAAAAGTCCCAGGGAAAACCCCGGACGATGACTGGCAGCAGCGTACCTGCCGGCACCGCGAATCCAGGCATGGCGCCTGTAAAGGACGTAAGAACCTGTTTGCCGCGGCCTCGCCTCCCAGGCCGCCGCCTATGCTGCCAGGACGCTCCGTTTGCCGAGCGGGAAAGGACAGCAGGTCGATGGCTATGACGGCGGCGCAGATCCGCATCGGAATCTCCGGCTGGCGCTATGCGCCCTGGCGCGGCGGCTTCTATCCCAAAGGCCTGGCACAGGTCCGCGAGCTGGAATTCGCGTCGCGCCAGTTTCCGGCCATCGAGCTCAATGGCTCGTTCTACGCGCTGCAGCGCCCCTCCAGCTACCAGCGGTGGGCGGCCGACACGCCGGACGGATTCGTCTTCACGGTCAAGGCCCCGCGCTACGTCACGCACATCCTGCGGCTGCGCGACGCGCGCGCGGCCGTGGCCAACTTCATCGCTTCGGGCCTGCTGGCCCTGGGGCCGAAGCTGGGGCCCATCCTGTGGCAGCTGCCGCCCAGCCTGGCCTGGGACGCGCAATTGCTCGACGCCTTCCTGTCGCACCTGCCGCACGATACCGAAGCCGCCCTGCGGCTGGCCCGGGAGCGCGAGGAACGCATGCACGGCCGGGAATGGCTGGGCCCCGTGGCCCCGATGCGCCTGCGCCATGCCCTGGAGGTGCGCCACGCAAGCTTCTGCCAGCCCGACACCGTGGCACTGCTGCGCCGCCACCGCGTGGCCCTGGTGGTGGCCGACACCGGCGGCCGCTGGCCCGAGGTGGGCGACGTGACGGCGGACTTCATGTACCTGCGCCTGCACGGCGCCCAGCAGCTGTACGCCAGCGGCTACAGCGGCGCCCAACTGGCCGGCTGGGGCGAGCGCATCCGCGCCTGGTCCGCCGGCGGCATGCCGGACGGCGTGGCCACGCTCTCCACCGAGCCGCCGCCCGCTGCCGCATCACGCAACGTGTTCTGCTTCTTCGACAACACCATGAAGGTCCATGCGCCCGAGAACGCGCTGAAGCTGGCCCGCTGGCTGCGGCTCGACGAAGCGCTGCGGATTCCCGGCTGACGGCGCCCTTCTCCTACTGCGGCGCGGCCCCGGAAACGCGCGCAGGCCCGCTCTCGGGGCGCAGGGCGCCGTGCTCCTGGAACGCACGGGCGCAGCTCGCGGAAAACAGCAGGACGGCCGACGAGAAATAGATCCACATCAGCAGCACCACCAGCGATCCCGCCGCGCCATAGGCCGACACCACGGCGGCTGTGGACAGGTACCAAGCCAGCAGCTGCTTGCCCACCGTGAACAGCGTGGCGCCCACCACGGCCCCGGCCACGATGCAGCGCGCCGGCGGCTTGGCCCCCACGCCGATGCGCATCAGCCCCACGAACAGGGCCACGGCGAAACCGAAGGCCACGGCCTCGTTGACGACCTGCATGGCCGGCGCCAGCGGCGCGAACGGCAGGTGCGCGCCCGCCCAGCCCGCCAGCAGGTGGATCAGCGTGGACATGGCCAAGGAGACCAGCAGCAGGAAGCCCAGCGCCAGCACATAGGCCAGGCCGCGCAGGCGCAGCGACGCCATGCGCCACCAGGCGGCGCGCTGCGGCGCAGGCGCATCGCCGCGCCACAGGCGCTCCAGCGCCGACTGCAGCTCCACGAACACCCCGGTGGCGCCCGACACCAGCACCACGAAGCCCACCAGCGACGCCAGCCGCCCCTCGGCCGGGGCCTGGGCGCTGGCCAGCGCCTGGCGCACCACATCGGCCACCTGCTGGCCCATGACGCCCTGCACCTGGGAAATGAGGTTGTTTTCGAGGTAGCTGCGGTCCATCCACCAGCCCAGCACGCCCACGAGCAGCAACAGCAACGGCGCCAGGCTCAGCACGCCGTAGAACGACATGGCCGCGCTCATGCGCAGCCCGTCGGCGTCCAGCCACAGGCTGGTGGCGCGCCAGAACGGCAGGAACGGTTTCCACAGGGGCTCGACGAGGCGCAGGGCGCGGTTCACCAGGGTCGGGGCGGTCATGCGGCAAGCCTACGGGGCAAACGCCTGTGCGTCCATCCGCGAACGGCTGGAACCAGGGTAGGCCCGCTCCCACACTTACACTCGGCACCCAACCAAAGCGGAAAGCGCAGCCGCGACGACAGGACATTTATGAAGATTCGCTGTGCACTGGTCGGCATGCCCGGCTCGGGCAAATCCACCGTGGGCCGGCAGCTCGCCCACCGCATCGGCGTGCCGTTCGTCGATCTGGACCACCGGCTGGAGCAGATCATCGGCACCAGCATCCGCAGCTTTTTCGAGACGGAGGGCGAGGCGCGCTTCCGCGACCTGGAGGCCGAGGTCCTCGCCGAGGTGGCCGGCGGGAGCGGCGGCCTGGTGCTCTCCACCGGCGGCGGTGCGGTGCTGCGCGCGGAGAACCGGGCGGTGCTGCGCCAGTTCGGCACCGTGCTCTACCTGCGCGCCGCGCCCGAGGAAATCTACAAGCGCGTGAAGCACGACAAGACGCGCCCGCTGCTGCAGGGCGGCAACCCCATGGACAAGCTGCGCGACCTGTACGCCCAGCGCGACGGCCTGTACCGCGAAACGGCCCACTACGTGATCGAGACGGGCCGCCCCACGGTGCACACGCTGGTCAACATGATCATGATGCAGCTGGAGATGGCGGGCCACGCGCCGGTGGATGGTACGGCGGCAGTTTAAGGCCAAATTAGCCTCCAGCGCTTGCTGGACAAGCGCTGGCAGCTCACTTTTCTGCAGCAATCAGAGATTCGGCCCCAGCAACCGCCGCAGCGCATCCTCGTCCATGCCGCGCCGCGCGGCCATATCCGCGACCTGGTCCTCGCCGATGCGGCCCACGTTGAAGTAGGTGCTCTCGGGGTGGCCGATGTAGAAGCCGCTCACGCTGGCGGCGGGCATCATGGCCAGGCTTTCGGTGAGGGTCATGCCGATTTCCTCGGCCTGCAGCACGCGGAACAGGTCGGTCTTGGCGCTGTGGTCCGGGCAGGCGGGGTAGCCGGGCGCGGGGCGGATGCCGCGGTACTTCTCGGCGATCATGTCCTCGTTGCTCAGTGACTCATCCGCCGCGTAGCCCCACAGGTCGGTGCGCACGCGCTGGTGCAGGCATTCGGCGAAGGCCTCGGCCAGGCGGTCGGCCAGGCTCTTGAGCATGATGGCGGAGTAGTCGTCCAGCGCGTCGATGAAGGCCTTTTCCTTCTTCTCCACGCCCAGGCCGGCCGTCACGGCGAAAAGGCCCGCGTAGTCGGCGATGCCGCTGCCCTTGGGCGCCACGAAGTCGGCCAGGCACCGGCTGGGGCGCATCACGCCGTCGATCACCTGCTTTTCGGTCTGCTGGCGCAGGCCGTACCAGGTCATGAGCACCTCGGTGCGCGTCTCGTCGGTGTAGAACTCGATGTCGTCGCCCACGCTGTTGGCGGGGTACAGGGCCAGCACGCCGCTCGCACTGAGCCAGCGGCCTTCGATGAGCTTCTTCAGCATCTCCCTGCCGTCGGCGAACACGCGCGTGGCCTGTTCGCCCACGATCTCGTCGGTGAGGATGGCGGGGTACGGGCCGGCCAGGTCCCAGGTCTGGAAGAACGGGCCCCAGTCGATGTACTGGGCCAGCTCGTTCAGGTCGAAGTTCCTGAACACGCGGCGGCCCAGCAGGCGCGGCGCGGGCGGCACATGGGTGCTGAAGTCGACGGGCGTGCGGTTGGCGCGGGCCTGGGCCAGCGGCCACAGGGGCGTCTGCTTCTTGTTGGCGTGCTGCTGGCGCACCTTGTCGTAGTCGGCGTTGACTTCCTGCACGTAGCTGTCCACGTCGTCGCCCAGCAGGCTCTGCGCCACGCTCACGCTGCGCGAGGCGTCGGGCACGTAGACCACGGGGCCTTCGTACTTGGGCGCGATCTTGACGGCGGTGTGCACGCGCGAGCAGGTGGCGCCGCCGATCAGCAGCGGGATCTTCTTGATGCGGAAGTACTCGTCCTTGTCCATCTCGCCCGCCACGTACTGCATCTCTTCGAGACTGGGCGTGATCAGGCCCGACAGGCCGATGATGTCCGCGTTCTCCGATTTGGCGCGGGCCAGGATCTCGTGGCAGGGCACCATCACGCCCATGTTCACCACCTCGAAGTTGTTGCACTGCAGGACCACGGTGACGATGTTCTTGCCGATGTCGTGCACGTCGCCCTTCACGGTGGCGATGACGATCTTGCCCTTGCTGCGCACGTCGCGGCCGGCGAGTTCATCCTGGCGCTTTTCCTCTTCGATGTAGGGGATGAGGTGGGCGACGGCGGACTTCATCACGCGCGCGCTCTTGACCACCTGGGGCAGGAACATCTTGCCCGCTCCGAACAGATCGCCCACCACGTTCATGCCGTCCATGAGCGGGCCTTCGATCACGTGCAGCGGGCGGCCGCCCTTGGCCAGGATCTCCTGGTAGGCCTCTTCCGTGTCTTCCACGATGAAGTCGGTGATGCCGTGCACCAGCGCGTGCGACAGGCGCTCGCCCACGGTCTTCGGGTGCTCGGGCGTGCCCCGCCATTCGAGCTTCTTGCTTTCGTCCTTGGCGCCGCTCTTGGCCGTTTCAGCGATCTCCACCAGGCGCTCGCCCGCGTCGGGGCGGCGGTTGAGCACCACGTCCTCCACGCGCTCGCGCAGGGCGGGCTCCAGGTCGTCGTACACGCCCACCATGCCCGCGTTGACGATGCCCATGTCCATGCCCGCTGAAATAGCGTGGTACAGGAACACGGTGTGGATGGCCTCGCGCACCGGGTCGTTGCCGCGGAAGCTGAACGACACGTTGGAGACGCCACCCGAGACCTTGGCGCCCGGCAGGTGGGTCTTGATCCAGCGCACCGCCTCGATGAAATCGACGGCGTAGTTGTTGTGCTCCTCGATGCCCGTGGCGATGGCGAAGATGTTGGGGTCAAAGATGATGTCCTCGGGCGCGAAGCCCACCTCGTCGACCAGCACGCGGTAGGCGCGCTCGCAGATCTCGATCTTGCGCGCGAAGGTGTCGGCCTGGCCCTGCTCGTCGAAGGCCATGACCACGGCGGCGGCGCCGTAGCGCTTGACGAGCTTGGCCTCGTGCTTGAATTTCTCGACGCCCTCCTTCATGCTGATGGAGTTGACGATGCCCTTGCCCTGGATGCAGCGCAGGCCGGCCTCAATCACCTCCCACTTGGAGGAGTCCACCATGATCGGCACGCGCGCGATGTCGGGTTCGCTGGCGATCAGGTTCAAAAAGCGCACCATGGCCGCCTTGCTGTCAAGCATGGCCTCGTCCATGTTCACGTCGATCACCTGCGCGCCGTTCTCGACCTGCTGGCGCGCGACGGCCAGGGCCTCTTCGTACTGGCCGTTGAGGATCATGCGCGCGAAGGCCTTGGAGCCCGTGACGTTGGTGCGCTCGCCGATGTTGACGAACAGCGTGCCCTCGCCGATGGAGACCGGCTCCAGGCCGGAGAGCTTCATGGGGGGGATGGAGATAGCGGCGGACATGGGCTCACTCACCTGTGCAATGGGTTGTCGTCTGGAACAGGTGAGCGTCGTTGGCATGCATCGGGGGCAAAGTCCGGCCCGAGCCTGACGCCGCCGCCGACGGCTGTCGTCGTCGGCGGGCGCTGCAACGCTCCTCGGGGGAACCCATGATTTTAGTCGCCCTGCTCCAGGGCCCGCAGCTTGCGGTACAGCGTGCGGGTGCTGATGCCCAGCGCCTGGGCCAGTTCGCGGCGCGTGGCGGCGGGGGTCTGCAGCGCCATGCGCAGGGCGTCGGCCTCGATGCCGCGCAGGCTGGCGCGCTGCGCCGGCGCAGCGGGGGCGGCGGCCGGGCCGTCGAAGGCCAGGGCGCGCTCGATGGTGGTGGTCGCGACGACGGTGCCGTCGGTCAGCAGCGCCGCGCGCTCCAGCACGTTGCGCAGCTCGCGCACGTTGCCCGGAAACGGGTGCTGCGCCAGGCGCCGCATGGCCGCCGGCGCCAGGGCCAGCGTGCGCCCGGGCGCCACGCGCGCGAGCAGGGCCTGGGCCAGCAGGGGAATGTCCTGCGCGCGCTCGCGCAGCGCGGGCAGCACGATGGGGAAGGTGCCCAAACGGTAGTACAGGTCTTCGCGGAAGCGGCCGTCGGCCACCATGGCACGCAGGTCACGGTGCGTTGCGGCCACCAGACGGATGTCGGCGCGGCGCAGCTCGGTCTGGCCCACGCGGCGGTAGGTGCCGCTCTCGATCAGGCGCAGCAGCTTGACCTGCATGGTCAGCGGGATGTCGCCCACCTCGTCCAGGAACAGCGTGCCGCCGTGCGCGGCCTCCACCAGCCCGGCCCGGGCGGCATGCGCGCCGGTGAAGGCGCCCTTCTCGTGGCCGAACAGCTCGCTCTCGAACAGCGTCTCGGGCAGGCTGGCGCAATCCACCGCCACCAGCGGGCGCCCCGCCCGGGCGCTGGCCTCGTGCACGGCACGGGCGGCCAGTTCCTTGCCGGTGCCCGATTCGCCCAGCAGCAGCACGCTGGCCTGCGACGGGCCCACGCGCGCGATCAGCTCCAGCACCGCCTGGAAGGGCGGCGAGCGCCCGATCATCCCCGTAGCGTCCGCGCCGCGCTGGCCTCCGTGCGCGATGGGCAGGGGCTCCATCTTTTCCACGAAGTAGCCCGGTTGCCCGTCGGCGCCGCGCAGCGGCACCAGCTCGATCTGCACGTAGTCCTCGCCGCGCGGCGTGTGGTGCAGGTGCAGCACGCGCTCGCGCTGGCCGCTGTGCAGCGAGCGGGCCAGCGGGCAGGCCTCGCCGGCCTGGTCGCAGGGCACGGGCGAGTGGTGCGAGACCTCGTGGCAGGTGCGCCCGAGCACGGGCGTGCCCTGGCCGAACTGGCGCCGGTAGGCAGCGTTGGCGGCCACGATGCGGTACTGGCGGTCGAACAGGATGTGGGGCTCGGGCAGGGCGTCAAGGTAGGCGGCCAGCGCGGGCAGGTCGGTGCCGGTCATGAAGAAGAACGCGGAAAGGGCGGGTGCCGCATGGTGACACCGATGGCACCTTGTGCCATTTGACTGGCATCAAACCGGCAGCATTTCCCGCCGACCCGTGTTCGCAAGCCCTTGATTTACCGGTCTTTTCCAGCGCCGCGCAGGCCGCGCGGCGCTGGCACGGGTCTTGAGTTGCAACAAGGCACGCGCGGCCCGCCGCGCCCCCTTTTCCAACCTCCAAGGAACCGCCATGAACACCCCTGCCCTGCCGCTGCCCCCGCAAGCCGACACCCCGGACGCCCTGCGCCGCCGCGCGCTGGTCCAGGCCACGGCGGCGGCGGGCGGCATTGCCGCCGTGGCGGCGGCCGTGCCCTTCGCCACCAGCCTGGCGCCGAGCGAACGCGCGCGCTCCCTGGGCGCGGCCGTGGAGGTGGACATCGCCGACCTGGCGCCCGGCGAGACCCGCACGGTGGAGTGGCGGGGCAAGCCCGTCTGGATCGTGCGGCGCACGCCGCAGATGCTGGAAGCCCTGCAGGGGCACGACACCGAACTGGCCGACCCGGATTCCGCCCGCGACCAGCAGCCGCCCTACGCGCGCAACGCGCACCGCTCGATCCGGCCCGAGGTCTTCGTGGCCGTCGGCATCTGCACGCACCTGGGCTGCTCGCCCACCCAGGTGCCCCGCGGCGCCGGGCAGGCCGGGCTGGGCGCGGACTGGCCGGGCGGCTTCTTCTGCCCCTGCCACGGCTCCACCTTCGACCACGCCGGGCGGGTGTACCGCAGCAAGCCCGCGCCCACCAACCTGGAGGTGCCGCCGCACCGCTTCGTCTCCGCCACGCGCCTGCGCATCGGCGATGACGGTGGCGGCGACAGCGCCTGACTCCCCAACGCATCCCCCCACGACCCGAGCCCCGCATGCCCACGCCCCCGCCCGCCGCCGCCACCCACGACATCGCCCTGTACGAGGCGCGCCAGAAGATCTACCCCCGCGCCGTGGACGGCAGGTTCGCGCGCTGGCGCTGGGCGCTGGTATTCCTCACGCAGGCCGTGTTCTACGGCCTGCCCTGGCTCGAATGGGGCCAGCGCCAGATGGTGCTGTTCGACCTGGGCGCGCGGCGCTTCTACCTGTTCGGGCTGGTGCTGTACCCGCAGGACTTCATCTACCTCACGGGCCTGCTCGTCATCTCGGCGCTGTCGCTGTTCCTGTTCACCGCCGTCGCCGGGCGGCTGTGGTGCGGCTTTGCCTGCCCGCAGACGGTCTACACCGAGATCTTCCTGTGGCTCGAGCGCCGCATCGAGGGCGACCGCAGCGCCCGCATCCGGCTGGACAAGAGCCCGTGGAGCCTGGACAAGCTCTGGCGCAAGGCCGCCAAGCAGGCGGCCTGGCTGGCCGTGGCGCTCTGGACGGGCTTCACCTTCGTGGGCTACTTCGTACCCATCCGGCAGCTCGGCGGCGAGCTGCTGGCGCTGCAGGGCTCGTGGCAGCTCTTCTGGGCGGGGTTCTACGGCTTCGCCACCTACGGCAACGCGGGGTACATGCGCGAGCAGGTGTGCAAATACATGTGCCCGTATGCGCGCTTCCAGAGCGCGATGTTCGACAAGGACACGCTGATCGTCACCTACGACGCCGGGCGCGGCGAGGCGCGCGGCCCGCGCGGCAAGAAGGCCGACCCGAAGGCCCTGGGCCTGGGCGACTGCATCGACTGCGCGCTGTGCGTGCAGGTCTGCCCCACGGGCATCGACATCCGCAACGGCCTGCAGTACGAGTGCATCGGCTGCGGGCAGTGCGTGGACGCCTGCAACTCCGTGATGGACAAGGTGGCCTACCCGCGCGGGCTGATCCGCTACGCCACGCAGAACGCCGCCGCCCAGGGCTGGAGCCAGCGGCAGATGCTGCGGCGAGTGGCGCGACCGCGCGTGCTGGCGTATGGCGCGGTGCTGCTGGCGCTGAGCACCGCCCTGCTGGCCAGCCTGGCGACGCGCACGCCGCTGAAGGTGGACGTGGTGCGCGACCGCGCGGCCCTGGCGCGCACCGTGGCCGCCGGGCAGCTGGAGAACGTCTACCGCCTGCAGATCATGAACGCCACCGAGCGCCCGGCGCGCTACCGCATCGCCGCCCACGGGCTGGAGGGGCTGCAGGTGGCGTCCGAGCCCGAGGTGGAGGTCGGCCCCGCCGAGTCGCGCTGGGTGCCGGTGCAGCTGCGGGCGCCCTACGGCGCGGCCCCGCCGGGCTCGCACGCCGTGCACTTCGAGGTGCAGGCGCTGGACGGCGGCGCGCGGGTGTCGGAGAAATCGGTGTTCCTCGTGCCCCGCTGACGAGTGGATACAAGCAAAAAGTGCCTCCAGCGCTTGCTGGTCAAGCGCTGGCGGCTACTTTTTTCAGAGCACTGCGCGGTGCCAGCTCAGGCCACCGCCTGGGCCGACGCAGGCAGCCCGAACACCCGGTCGAACCCCCAGTTGAAGGCGAAGGTGTAGCAGAGGAAGAACACGATCAGCCCCAGGTCCATCACGAAGGCCTGCCACAGGCTCACGCCGAACCACCAAGCGAACAGCGGCACCAGCGTGAAGACCAGCCCGCCCTCGAAGCCGATGGCGTGGGCCACGCGCCGCGCCACGCTGCGCCCGCGCACCGCCTGGCGGGACTCCCAGCGCTCGAAGGCCCAGTTGAACACGAGGTTCCAGACCACAGCGATGGCCGAGGCCGCGATGGAGGCGATGCTGGAATGCGCGGCGCTCTGGCCCGTGAGCAGGGCCAGGCCCAGCGTGGCCGCCGCGATGGCGATGAGTTCATACAGCGCGACGTAGAGCACGCGTCGCTTGGGGCCTTGCAGGCTAAGGAGAAGGGGCGAATCGGACAGGGACATGACCGCCACTTTATGTGCCTGTGGCTGATATATAAAGTCAGCTTATTTCAGAATTTCTGACAAATCAGCACCATGGCCTTTTCCTCCGACAGCGTGCAGGTGTTCCTGGCGGCGCTGGACCACGGCTCGTTCTCGGCGGCGGCGCGGGCCCTGTCGCGCGTGCCGTCGGCCGTGAGCATGACCATCGCCCACCTGGAGGCGGAGCTGGACGTGCAGCTCTTCGACCGCAGCGGCCGCGAACCCCGCCCCACGGCCGCGGCGCGCGCGCTGGAGCCGCAGGCGCGGCTGCTGGCGGGGCAGCTGCGGCAGCTCAACGCCCAGGCGCTGGCGCTCACCCAGGGGCTGGAGGAGCGGCTGACGCTGGCCATCGCGCCCGAGCTGCTGGCCGCGCACTGGACGGCGCCGCTGGCCGCCCTGGCGCAGGAATACCCGCTGCTGCAGGTGGAGGTGCTGGCCGCCCCGCAGGTGGATGCGCTGGCCTTGCTGCACAGCGGCCGCGCGCAGCTGGCGCTGGTGTTCGAGCGGCCCAGCATCGACGGGCGCGAGGGCTTCCAGGAGGTGGGCACCGAGACGCTGGTGGCGGTGATCGCGCGCGACCACCCGCTGCTGGCCGGCGCCACCCCGCTGCGCGAGGAGCACCTGACCACCACGCGCCAGGTCGTGGTCGCCAGCCGCGACCTGGCGCAGACCGACCCGCGCTTCGTCTTCGCGCGCCACCACTGGCGCACCGACAATCACCTGGCCGCGCTGGGCCTGATCGAAGCCGGCCTGGGCTGGGGCTGGCAGCCGCGCGCGCTAGTGCAGCCGCGCATCGAGGCCGGGCGGCTGGTGGAGATGCCGTTCGACAACCTGACCAACGGCACCGCCCTGTGGGTGGACGTGGTGTGGTCCAAGGAGCGGCCCCTGGGCCTGGGCGCGGCGCGCTTCGTGGCGCTGATGCGCGAAAGCGCGGGGGTGGGCTCGGGGCCGCAGGAATGCAGCATCAAAAAGGGCTCCAGCGCTTGATTATCAAGCGCCAGAAGCTCCTGATTCAATAGCATTCCGTAGCCATCCACCTGGATGATGCGCCCCGGCGCGGAGTCTGCGATCATCGCCGCCACCGCCCCCCCGCAGGAGAACCCATGCCCTCGTCAACCTACACCGCCGCCTGCCACTGCGGCGCCGTGCAAGTGCAAGCCGAGCTGGACCTGAGCCAGCCCACCTTCCGCTGCAACTGCACCATCTGCCGCCGCACGCGCTTCTGGGCCGCCGTGGCCCTGCCCGGGGGCTTTCGCATCACGCAGGGCCAGGGCGAACTCACGCGCTACGCGTTCGGCACGGGCAAGAACCACCACTATTTCTGCCGGCACTGCGGCGTGCGCGTGTTCGGCCACGGCACCGATACGCCCATGGGCGAGATGTACGGCGTGAACGTGGGCTGCATCACGGCGCTGGACGACGCCGACCTGGAGCGGCTGGCCATCGTGCGCGTAGACGGACTGCACGGCCAGTGGCAGCAGGCGCCCGCGCACGCAGGGCACCTCTGACCGGGGCGGCCGCAGCGGTGTTCCAATGGGGCATTGCCACCCCCATGGGAGTCCCTTGATGCCCCTCGCCTACGACTTCGCTTCCGCCGCCGGGCACTCCCCCGTCTGGCAACGCTGCGCGCCCTGGCAGCCCGGCACCGCCGCCCAGACCGGCGCCAAGGGGCCCGCCGTGTCGCTGGCAGCCTTCGACCCCGGCGCCAAGCCCTTCTCGCTGGGCAAGGGCAAGGCCGAGGACAAGGCCGCCGTCGAGGCCCTGGCCGTGGAACTGGACGCGCTGCAGAACCTGTTCTACGCCGACAAGCGCTACAAGCTGCTCGTGGTGCTGCAGGGCACCGACACCTCGGGCAAGGACGGCACCATCCGCGGCGTGTTCGGCCGCATGAGCGCCCTGGGCGTGCACGCCGTGGGCTGGAAGGCGCCCACCGAGACGGAGCGCGCGCACGACTACCTCTGGCGCATCCACCAGCAGGTGCCGCAGGACGGGGACATCACCGTCTTCAACCGCAGCCACTACGAGGACGTGCTGGTGCCCGTGGTCGACGGCTGGATCACGCCCGAACAGCACCAGCAGCGCCTGGCCCACATCAACGACTTCGAGCGCATGCTCAGCGAGACGGGCACCATCGTGCTCAAGTTCCTGCTGCACATCAGCGCGGACGAGCAGCGCGAGCGCCTGCAGGAGCGCCTGGACGACCCGGCCAAGCACTGGAAGTTCAGCATGGGCGACATCGCGGTGCGCAAGCAGTGGGCCGAGTACCAGCGCGCCTACGGCGCCCTGCTCGCTGCCACGCACACGCCCTGGGCGCCCTGGACCATCGTGCCCGCCGACTCCAAGACGCACCGCAACCTGATGATCGCCACGGTGCTGCGCGAGGTGCTGCAGGGCCTGGACCTGCGCTACCCCACGGGCGACCCGAAGCTGACGCATTTCCAGGTCGAATGAGGGGTGGCGGCAGGTTATGTTTCAAACGCATAACGTGCAAACACTCCGGCCTTAGACAGCCTGCAGGCGCAGGCATAAGCTCCGCAGCCTGAACTGACTTCCCACAAGGAACCCTCCATGTCCACCTCCGCTTCCGCGCCCGCAGGCTCTTCCGCGCATACCCTGCCGTCCTACCTGCAGGCCGACAACCTCGGCCCCTGGGGCATCTACCTGCAGCAGGTCGATCGCGTCACGCCCTACCTGGGCCACCTGGCCCGCTGGGTCGAGACGCTCAAGCGCCCCAAGCGCGCGCTGATCGTGGACGTGCCGATCGAGCTGGACAACGGCACCATCGCCCACTTCGAGGGCTACCGCGTGCAGCACAACACCTCGCGCGGCCCGGGCAAGGGCGGCGTGCGCTTCCACCAGGACGTGACGCTGTCGGAAGTGATGGCCCTGTCGGCCTGGATGAGCATCAAGAACGCGGCCGTCAACGTGCCCTACGGCGGCGCCAAGGGCGGTATCCGCGTGGACCCCAAGAAGCTGTCCATGGGCGAGCTGGAGCGCCTGACGCGCCGCTACACCAGCGAGATCGGCATCATCATCGGCCCTAGCAAGGACATCCCCGCACCGGACGTGAACACCAACGGCCAGATCATGGCCTGGATGATGGACACCTACTCCATGAACGTAGGCTCCACCGCCACCGGCGTGGTCACCGGCAAGCCCGTGGACCTGGGCGGCTCGCTCGGCCGCGTGGAAGCCACGGGGCGCGGCGTGTTCACCGTGGGCGTGGAGGCGGCCAAGCTCACCGGCCTGTCCATCGACGGTGCGCGCGTGGCCGTGCAGGGCTTCGGCAACGTGGGCGGCACGGCGGGCAAGCTGTTCGCCGAGGCGGGCGCCAAGGTGGTGGCCGTGCAGGACCACACCGGCACCATCTACAACGGCAAGGGCCTGGATGTGCCCGCGCTGCTGGCCCATGTGAAGGCGAATGGCGGCGTGGGCGGCTTTGCCGGCGCCGACACCATGAACCCCGGCGAATTCTGGGGCGTGGACTGCGAGATCCTGATCCCCGCCGCGCTCGAAGGCCAGATCACCCAGGCCAACGCGGGCCAGATCAAGGCCAAGCTCGTGATCGAAGGCGCCAACGGCCCCACGACGCCCGAGGCAGACGACATCCTGCACGACAAGGGCGTGCTGGTGCTGCCCGACGTGATCGCCAATGCGGGCGGCGTGACGGTGAGCTACTTCGAGTGGGTGCAGGACTTCTCCAGCTTCTTCTGGAGCGAGGACGAGATCAATGCCCGGCTGGTGCGCATCATGCAAGAAGCCTTTGCGGGCGTCTGGCAAGTGGCGCAGGAGCACAAGGTGAGCCTGCGCACCGCGACCTTCATCGTGGCCTGCCAGCGCATCCTGCACGCGCGCGAAATGCGCGGCCTGTACCCCTGATTCACGCCAGGGGCACGGCGGGCGCTGAGGGCTCCACCCAGCGCAGCGCCGCGCAGAACGGCTGCGCACAGGCAGCGCGCCGTTCATAGGGGCAGCCCAACGTTTCGCACAGCCCCGAGGCGCCGTTGCGCGCCCGGTCTTCCTCCCCGCGCGGCACCTGGCCGCTGGCTTGTAGCACGGCCATCTGCGTCCACGGGTCCAGGCGCGCCTGCAGCATGTCGCGGCCATAGACAGTGGCGGCCAGGTGCGGCTGGAAGTCCAGCACCAGCAGGGCGCTGGTGCGGGCGGCGGGGCCTTCCGCGCCCTGCAGCACCAGCGCGAAGACGCCCGACTGCAAGGACTGCGCCGGGCCCGTGAACGGCGCCTGCAGCGGCGCCTGCGCCGTGGGCGGCAATGACGGCGCCGCCGCCTGCGCCGCCAGCCAGGGCACCGGAACGCGCAGCGTGAGCGCGAACCCGCGCGGCCCCTCGCTCGTCTGCACCGTGCCCTGGCGCACCAGCCAGGTCTGCAGGGGCGGCGCATCCCGGTCGGCGGTGCCGCGCTCCAGCGCCTGCGCGAGCGCCAGCGGCCAGGGCTGGGCCGCGACGACGTGCTGCGGCACGGCGTTGGACGTGAGCTGCTGGACCAGGGCGCTCACCATGCGCAGCACCGGCGCGCCCAGCCCGGCCGCGGGCCAGGCAGCCGCCACGGGCGCGGCGGCTGGAGCTGCGCCAGCGGGCACGGCCGCACCGGGCAGCGGCAAGCCGGAAGTCGCCCGCCCGCCGGATGGCAGCGCCGCTGCGGCGCCCCGGGGATCGAAGCCCGCCCCCAGTTGCCCGCGCGCCTGGGCCGAGATGCTGGCCTTGTCGGCGGGCACAGGAAGCGGTGCGGCGCCAGGGGGCGCAGGCACCGGCAAGGGCGGCAGCGGCGGAGGCGACCCCGGCAGCGGTGGCGCGGCCGCGGGCTGCGCCCGGTCCAGCCCCAGCAGGCTGCCTTGCCGCTGCAAAGCCGCCTCGGCGAGGAACTGCGCCACGGGCGGCAAGGGGCTGCGAACGGGGTCCATGCGGGACTATTCTGGAGCGATTCCCCCGGCATGAACAGGGCCGGCGGCCCGCGCGGCGTCAGGCCGCCACGGGCACGGCCAACTCCGGTTGCGACGGCGACGGCGCTTCGACCCGGCGCGCCAGCAGCGCCCCCGCATAGCGCGCGGGCAGCGGAATCCACACGCGCACCGGGTTGCCCTGGGCCACGGCGACAGGCTGGCCCTCGGCGTTGCGCATCTGGCCGAGCCGCAGCGTGGTGTTGCCGCCGGGGTGCACCACCTCCAGCAGATCGCCCACGGCGAAGTGGTTCTTGGTTTCCACCTGCACCCAATCCCCTTGCAGGCCCGCCGCCTCCTGGCCTTCGCTGCCCAGCACCTCGCCCACGAACTGGCTGCGCTGGGTGGCCGAGTGGCCGCTGAGGTAGTTCTGGTACTCGTTGCTCGGGCGGCGCTCCAGCAGGCCGCCGGTGTAGCCGCGGTTGGACAGGCCTTCCAGCTCCAGCAGCAGCTCGGGGTTGAAGGGCCGGCCGGCCACAGCGTCGTCGATGGCGCGGCGGTAGACCTGGGCAGTGCGGGCCACGTAGTACAGGCTCTTGGTGCGGCCCTCGATCTTGAGCGAGTCCACGCCGATCTGCGCCAGGCGCGCCACGTGCTCCACAGCGCGCAGGTCCTTGCTGTTCATGATGTAGGTGCCGTGCTCGTCTTCCATGATGGGCATGAGCTGGCCGGGGCGGCCGGCCTCCTCGATCAGGTAGACCTTGTCGGCCTTCGGGTGGCGCTGGCCGCTGCCGGTGGTCGAGAAAGACTGTTCGGCCTTTTGCTGCGCGGCCTCGAAGCTGAAGTCGCCTTCCATCTTCTGCGCGATGGCTTCGCCCGTGGTGGGGTCGGTGTCGGCGTCGTGCGTGGCG
>Ga0222428_100099_pt1 | contig 130270 bp, 104 predicted proteins | sample 2B5Ametagenome_FD_182471 | JGI IMG/M metagenome (GOLD analysis project Ga0222428, IMG submission 182471) | Enriched microbial communities from leaf-cutter ant dump, University of Wisconsin, Madison, United States - 2B5A (version 2) | ecosystem: Environmental > Terrestrial > Nest > Insects nest...
GCTCAAAGGATAAAAGGTACGCTGGGGATAACAGGCTGATCTCCCCCAAGAGCTCATATCGACGGGGAGGTTTGGCACCTCGATGTCGGCTCGTCACATCCTGGGGCTGGAGAAGGTCCCAAGGGTTCGGCTGTTCGCCGATTAAAGTGGCACGCGAGCTGGGTTCAGAACGTCGCGAGACAGTTCGGTCCCTATCTGTTGTGGGCGTTGGAATCTTGAGTGGGGCTGACCTTAGTACGAGAGGACCGGGTTGGACTAGCCTCTAGTGAATCTGTTGTTCCGCCAGGGGCATTGCAGAGTAGCTACGCTGGGAATAGATAAGCGCTGAAAGCATCTAAGTGCGAAACTAGCCACGAGATGAGGATTCCATATAGGGTCGTAGCAGACTACTACGTTGATAGGCTACAGATGTAAAGGTGGCGACACCACAGTCGAGTAGTACTAATAGCCCGAAGCTTTCAAGAGCTGCACACACGTTGTTTGTTCTTCGCATAACTTCTTTCAATAATATGTCATTTAGTAATTGGTATCCGGTACATGGTATTCAGATGAAAATCTCATACCGGTAACTGGAAACTGGAGATACTATCTAAAAATCTTCAGGTGCCTATATCGGCGGTGTCCACCTCTTCCCATTCCGAACAGAGAAGTTAAGCCCGCCAGAGCCGATGGTACTGCGGTAACACGTGGGAGAGTAGGTCGGTGCCTATCCTTAAACGCCCCCTTCAGAAATGTAGGGGGCTTTTTTTGTGGCCAGAATTTTTGCAGTGCTCACAGCTCTTGGACGCAGGAGCACCCCGCCCTTAAACGGGAGGCACCTGTTAGCCCAGGTTCCCTAAGCATTAGAGCCTGCCTAAACAACTCTTCCGCATGGTACGATAAAGCCTTGCCGGTATCCTGGTTGCTGGCCGAACGGTCCCTTTCCTATCCATTGGTGTATAATGAATTGGAATATGTGATCTGTATCAGATTTACTAACAATGTTACGGGTATTGCGTTAATAAATTCCTCTAAACCATATAATTTGGTTATCTTTGTCACTTACAAATCACATACACATAAATGAGTTTTTTTGTTGAAAGAAGAAGGGAAGTAATGCAGCATATTGAAAAATATATGCTAGAGATGATGCCTGAATATCTCAAGCCTATTGATGAAATTTGGCAACCCTCTGATTTTTTGCCTGACGCAAGTAAAGACGATTTTTTTCAACGTGTAAAAGACTTACAACAAAGTGCAAGTGAACTTTCTTATGATTTAGTAGCTGTGTTAATTGGGGATACAATCACTGAAGAGGCATTACCTACCTATGAATCTTGGTTGGCTATGGTTGACGGGGTTAGCCGTGATGAAGAAGGTGGTTGGATGAAATGGAATAGGCACTGGACTGCTGAAGAGAATAGACACGGAGATTTATTGAATAAGTATTTATATCTTTCTGGACGCGTAGATATGCGTCAAATGGAAATGTCTACCCAGTATCTGATTGCTGATGGCTTTGATATTGGTACAGGTCATGATCCATATAGAAACTTTATTTATACCTCTTTCCAAGAATTGGCGACGAATGTATCACACAGACGTGTAGCTTCTTTGGCAAAAAAGGATGGAGACACTTTATTATCTAAAATGTGTGGGGTGATTGCTTCTGACGAAGCTAGACACGCAAAAGCATATAAAGATTTTATTAAGCAGATTTTTGCGGTTGATGCAAATGAAGCAATGCTTGCTTTTGACGATATGATGCGCAAAAAAATTGTAATGCCAGCGCATTTTCTGAGAGAGGTTGGACTTCCAATTGGTCAGGTATTTGGACACTTTACAGATGCAGCACAGCGTTTAGGTGTTTACACTGCGATTGACTACGTTGATATTTTGAAACAATTGATTGTTGAATGGAATATAGAGAGTGTAAAAGAGCTTAATGAAGCTGGAGAGAAAGCTAGAGATTATATCATGAACCTACCTAGCCGTTTATTAAGAGTAGCTGAAAGGATGAAAAATCCAACTATCGACTACAAGTTTAAATGGATATTAGCATAATAAAAAAGCCCCGCATTTGCAGGGCTTTTTTATTTATATAATTTGTTTTGTTTTGCAATATTGAATCCTTGATTGATGAGCTTTTGTTTTGCTTGCGATTGCCACATGATTGGATTGGTATGATTGAAATGTATGAAATGAATTTTAGCCTTAGTACTGGCATTTTCGTTTTCAAATAGTTTCATCGTTTCGGAAACAAAAGGATGTGGTACTTCATTCATAGGTCTGTTGTTCAGTTCCTGATTGTCATAGAACGTCGCATCAAGGAATGCGTAATCAACTTGACGAACTTCTTCAATGATATTTCTATTCCACTTAGACCACTTATCTATATCCGGGATGAATAGAACTTTCTTCCCTCCAAGATTTATTTTAAAGCCCACGGTCTCTGAGTATTCGTCGCGGTGAGGAACTATAACTGCTTGGAAGTTGATGGTATCAAATACAATCGGCTTAACGGTATCTAATTGAATTAGATTGATGTTCTTTAATTGCACCAGTTGGCTCCAGGGTCCATTTTTCTCTAAAAAGCTTTTAAACTTAGGCATCACATAAACATTCAGTTGCTTGGTATTCATTACTTCACGACCAAACTGCATGAGTCCAGTGTAATGACCGATATGTGCATGCGTTAGAAAGATACCACTGGGCAGATAGGAGTATTCTCCTTTAGTCAGTGTTTGAAAGTCTTGTAACTGTTGTTTAATATCTGGAGTTGCTTCTAACAACCACCATTGCTTGCTTTGGGGATTTACTACCGCTAATGCCGTAACGTTTCTTCGCAATTTAGGATTTGTCCATGCTTGAGTACAGCATGTTTTTTGACATCCTAAGTGAGGAAATCCACCATCTTGAGCAACACCAAGCACGATTACGTAGGGCTGGTTGCTTTGCGCATTAGTTTGAATAATGAATAGTAGGATGAAGGATAGGAAAATAATGAGCCTTTTCATTACATATTCCTTCTATACTGCCCACCTACTTCATATAAAGCATTACTAATTTGCCCCAAAGAACAGATTTTACATACGTCCATTAGCTTATCGAAGATGTTTTCACCATTAATGGCTGCCTTTTGTAGATTTTTTAAAGCTTCAGCAGCTTCATTTTCATTACGTCTTTGAAAAGCTTCCAAGGTGTTAATTTGATATTGTTTTTCTTCTTCTGTAGCACGAATAACCTCTCCAGGGACAATAGTAGGGGAACCATTTTTATTGAGGAAAGTATTTACACCTACGATTGGAAATTCACCCGTGTGCTTTAACGTTTCGTAGTACAAACTTTCTTCCTGTATTTTGCCACGTTGGTACATGGTTTCCATCGCACCTAATACACCACCTCTGTCGTTAATTCGCTTAAATTCAGTCAAAACAGCTTCTTCCACCAAATCAGTTAGTTCTTCAATGATAAAAGCGCCTTGTAAAGGATTTTCGTTTTTGGCCAAACCTAGCTCTCTGTTGATAATGAGCTGAATGGCCATTGCTCTACGTACAGACTCTTCTGTAGGGGTTGTAATGGCTTCGTCATAAGCATTGGTGTGTAATGAATTGCAATTGTCGTAAATGGCATAAAGTGCCTGTAGAGTGGTTCTAATGTCGTTAAAATCTATTTCTTGGGCGTGTAATGAACGTCCAGAAGTTTGGATATGATATTTTAATTTTTGTGAACGGTCGTTTCCTTTGTATTTGTTTTTGATGGCTTTGGCCCAAATTCTTCTGGCTACTCTGCCAATTACTGCATATTCAGGGTCGATGCCATTGCTAAAGAAAAATGAAAGATTTGGTGCAAAATCATCAATATGCATACCTCTACTCAGATAGTACTCCACAAAGGTAAAGCCGTTACTTAAAGTAAACGCCAATTGCGAAATAGGATTGGCTCCAGCTTCGGCAATGTGGTATCCAGAGATAGAAACGGAATAGAAGTTACGCACTTTCTCGGTAATGAAGTAATGTTGGATATCTCCCATCATCCTCAAAGCAAATTCAGTAGAGAAAATACAAGTGTTTTGCGCTTGGTCTTCTTTTAAGATATCTGCTTGCACTGTTCCGCGGACAGAACTTATGGCTTTGGCTTTGATTTGTTCATATACATCCGAGGGTAGTACTTGGTCTCCTGTTACCCCTAAAAGCATTAAACCTAAACCATTATTACCTTCTGGGAGCGCACCGTTGTACGATGGTCTGTTAAGGCCTTTTGCTTTGAAAATTTCATTGATTTTAGCAGTTACTTCTTCCTCTAGTCCATTCTCGATAATGTATTTTTCACATTGTTGGTCGATGGCTGCATTCATGAAAAATCCCAATAACATAGGAGCAGGGCCATTGATGGTCATGGAAACAGAAGTGCTAGGAGCACATAAATCAAAACCAGAATATAGCTTTTTAGCATCATCGAGAGTAGCAATACTTACCCCAGAGTTTCCGATTTTTCCGTAAATATCTGGTCTTAAATGAGGATCTTCTCCATATAAGGTCACTGAATCGAAAGCAGTGGATAAACGATGCGCTGGTTGCCCCAGTGAAACATAATGGAAACGTTTGTTGGTTCTTTCTGGACCTCCTTCCCCTGCAAACATACGGGTTGGATCTTCTCCATCACGCTTTAGCGGGAAAACACCAGCAGCGTAAGGGAATTCACCAGGTAGATTTTCTGTAAGTAACCATTTTAAGATGTCACCCCATTCTTCGTAACGAGGTAGCGCTACTTTTGGGATTTTAAGTTTAGATAATGACTCGTAAAACAGGGGTTGTTTAATTTCTTTATCTCGTACTTTGTAAATAAAAAAGTCTTGTTGATAGTTGTGTTTGGTGCTAGGCCACTCTCTTAAAAGGCGCTTGCACTCGCCATCTAATTGTTCTTCATATAACGAATAAAGCTTCTCTAAGTCTTCTGTAGAAGGTTTTTCCTCCGTTTTTAACAAATCGATTACACCGTTTAACTGGTACATTTTGCGGGCAATACCTACTTGTTTTTCTACCCACTCATTGTATTGCTCACTGGCTTCCGCAATTTCAGATAGATATCTCGTACGTTCAGGAGGGATGATGTAAATCTTTTCAGATTGAGTGGAAGTCATCTCCATTTTTGCCGCAAAATCTACCCCCGTTCTTTCTTGGATTTTTTGAAGCAAGGCTACAAACAGATTGTTCATACCTGGGTCATTAAACTGAGAGGCCATGGTTCCATAAACTGGAATTTCCTCGTCTTTAGCATCGAAGATATTGTGGTTGCGTTTATATTGTTTCCTTACATCACGCAAAGCATCTAAAGCACCGCGTTTGTCAAATTTATTGATGGCCACTAAATCTGCGAAATCCAACATATCGATTTTTTCCAGTTGTGTAGCGGCACCAAATTCGGGGGTCATCACATATAAAGAAACATCTGAATGTTGCGTAATTTCCGTGTCTGATTGTCCGATACCTGATGTTTCTACAATAATTAAGTCAAACCCGGCTGCTTTACAGATATCGATACTTTCCTGTACATTTTTTGACAAGGCTAAATTGGCTTGTCTGGTTGCCAGCGAACGCATATAAACCCTTGGGTTGTTGATGGCGTTCATTCGTATTCTATCGCCTAATAAGGCACCACCTGTTTTTCTTTTTGAAGGATCAACCGATATAATGGCAATGCTTTTATCTTTTACTTCGATTAGAAATCTCCTTACCAACTCATCAACTAATGAAGATTTACCTGCACCACCTGTACCGGTAATTCCTAAAACTGGAGGTTTTGCAGTACTTTGTAATTTCTTTAGTGTAATTTCAAACTCGTCGGCATTGTTTTCTGCAGAAGAGATTAACCTTGCAATTTTACGGTTCTCTTTTTCCTGTAAATTTTCAGTTTCGTCTTTTAGGCTTTCTATGGTAGCGAAGTCTGTTTGTTGCAGCATGTCGTTAATCATGCCTTGCAAGCCCATTTTCCTGCCGTCATCAGGGGAGTATATTTTGGAAATTCCGTAAGCTTCCAATTCCTTAATCTCATCAGGAAGTATTACACCGCCGCCGCCGCCAAATATTTTGATATGTGAGGCACCACGTTCCTGTAGCAAATCGTACATATACTTGAAATATTCGATGTGCCCACCCTGGTAGGAAGTCATGGCAATACCTTGTACGTCTTCCTGAATAGCACAGTTCACCACTTCGTCTACAGAACGGTTGTGGCCTAAGTGAATGACTTCCGCTCCGCTAGATTGTAGAATCCTGCGCATAATGTTAATCGTGGCATCGTGGCCATCGAAAAGTGCTGCAGCGGTTACAAAACGTATTTTATGGGAAGGTTTATAGATTTCAATTTTTTCCATAGTATATAAATTCCCAGATGGGAAAATTGCTTTTGATAAGTATAAAATTGGTTAGAAATTACTGACCAAATGTACATTTTTATAAGGGTTTTGGCAAGATGTAGCCGTTGAGCTTATCCTAAAATTAATTACAGTTTGTTACCTAAATGGCAATAAATATTTGCTTAAAATAAAAATCCCCAATTCGGATAAGTGAATTGAGGATTCATATTATGAATTTGATAATTGCTTATTTCATCGCTTCTATAATCACGTTGCCGATGCTGCCACTAGGCTGTTGTATGTGCAGTAATGCAGAAATGGTAGGAGCAATATCGGTCATTGCATAGGGTTTGTTGGTTTTGCCTTGTTTAATTCCCCAGCCCATAAATACCGCTGGAATATGACTGTCATAAGGGTTCCATGCCGCGTGACCTGTACCTGGGTTTAACGTTGGATACCAACCTGCATCCAAGATAATGTAAACGTCGCCACTTCTGCGGGCATTGTAACCATTGGTGATTTTATTTTTCAGTTCTTGAGGAAGACTTGCATTGCCCAAATTCTTAACATCTACTGCGTTCAGTACACCTTCTTGTTTAATCAAGTAATCGATACTTAATTGTTTGATTTTGCTATAGTCAGCGTTTGCAGCTTTAATGGCATCGGTGTCAAAAATCAGTTGATTGTTAATTAAAGTGAAAATGGCATCTTTTACCTTGAATTCCTTTAAAATCAAGCTGTCTAATTCGGTTTTGTATTTCTTTGGAATTAGTCCTCCACCAGGTAATTTGTTCTCTTTTGAAAAGCCGGGTACATGGGTTACACCATGGTCGGCAGTTAAGAAAAACAGATAATTCCCCTTGCCAATAGTTTTGTCCAAGTAGGCAAAAAAGTCTTCTAAATCTTTATCTAATCTTAAGTAGGTATCTTCTAATTCTATCGAGTTTGGACCAAATTGATGGCCAACGTAATCAGTGGAAGACAAACTTACCGCTAAGAAATCAGTGTTGCCAGTTTGCCCAAGTTTTTCGGCAGGAATGGCAGCTTTTGCAAATTCGAGGGTGAAAGTATTACCTTGTGGCATACTTGCCATCATTGAGTAGTTTTTGCCTACATATTGCTTAAATAGGTGAGGAAAGGTAGCAGTTTTCTCGCCCTTAAATAAACGTTCATAAGGCTTATCATCTGCTGTACTTTCTTTATAAGTATCGATTGGGTAAAGCGTATTCCAATCTTCTGCAAAGTATTTATTAGGAAGTTTTTTAGCATTAAAATCATTTACCCAAGCTGGTAATTGTTGCATGTAGTGCGTGCTGGTGATAAAGTTTCCGGTAAGGTCGTCGTACCAATAAGAACCATTTGCGGTGTGCCCACCAGGTAAAATAGCGCCTCTATCTTTGATAGATACGCTGATTACTTTACTCCTAAAATTAGTAGCCATACGTAACTCGTCTGTCATGGTGGTTACCAATAAGTTTTTAGGCGACATTAATCCTTCTTTACTGGTACTGCCTACGGTGCTTACATCTTTATCTTCCACACAATAAACATCTCTGCCCAATTGTGGGTCGAACCAGTTATTACCAATGATACCATTGATGGCCGGCACCGAACCTGTATAAACCGAAGAGTGGCCACAAGCGGTGAGCGTAGGTGTGTATGGAATTAAGGTGTTTTCGGCCGAAAATCCTTCGTTGATCAAGCGTTTGAAACCTCCTTGCCCATATCGGCTATAAAAACGATAAAGATAATCCCAACGCATTTGGTCTACTACCATACCTACAACAAGTTTTGGTCTGGCAACGGTTTGTGGATAGTTTGATGTAGCGGTTGATTTAGATGTCTTTTGGGCGCTTGCACCACTTGCAAATAAGATAGCAATGGATAAGCACAGGAATTTTACTTTCATTGATGATTTTTTTATAAAGGTATCAAATGCCAATTAAGTTAAAAGGGCAATATTGTAAATATTTCATCTCATTTAGTGGAATTGGTTTTGTTTTTTGAGATGATGAAGGTTTATATGATTTCGGCTACTACAAAAGTGCTTCCACCTACAAAAATTAAATCTTTTTGTTGTGCTTTTAGCTTTGCTTCAGTTAGAGCTGTGGCAACACTATTAAACACTTGACCTTTTAAGTTAAAATTGGCCGCTTGTTCGGCAAGTTCTTGTGCGGGTAAAGCTCTTTCTAACTCAGGCTGGCAGAAATAATAAATGGCGTTTTTAGGCAATAATGATAATACGGCTGTAATGTCTTTGTCTTTCACCATACCAATGACCATGTGAAGTTGTTCATGTGGTGTTTGTTGAATGTTTTGTACCACTTCGGCAATCCCTGCTTTGTTATGTCCTGTATCACAAATCACCGAAGGATTTTTAGATAAGGTTTGCCACCTACCTTGTAAACCAGTTAGTTTTTTAACACTTTTTAATGCTTCACGAACAGCTTTGTCTTCAATTTTGTAACCAATTTTCCTCAAGTTCCTAACAGATTGGAGCACCGTTACAATATTTTTCCGTTGATAGTTTCCAGTCAAATCTAAATTTAGTTCAGTAGCGGTGTTTTCCTTAACTCCTTGGATGTTTAACTGTAGTAAGTTCGATTTTGATTTAGCACTCGTAATCAATAATTCGTCTTCGGCGAAGGTTAAATGGGCATTTTGCTCTTTTGCTTTTTGTATGAAAACGGGGTCTGTTTCGGGATGGTGCTCTCCAATAATTATTGGAGTGTTTTGCTTAATGATTCCTGCTTTTTCAAAGGCAATTTCGGCAAAAGTATTGCCCAGCATATTGGTATGGTCGAGACTGATGTTCGTAATAATAGACAGGTCGGGTTGGATGATATTGGTAGAATCGAGCCTACCGCCTAAACCTACTTCAATAATGGCTACATCTACTTTTTCTTGCGCAAAATAGGAGAAAGCCATAGCAACTGTTACTTCAAAAAAGGATGGTTCAATTTCTTCTATTAAAAGCTGTTGTTGTTTTACAAAATTGGTTACAAAACTTTTTGATACCATTTTGCCATTAATGCGGATGCGTTCCCTGAAATCTTTGAGGTGAGGAGAGGTGTATAAGCCTGTTTTATAACCTGCTTTTTGTAAAATGGCGGCCAACATGTGTGAAGTAGAGCCTTTCCCATTGGTACCACCAATATGAATGGTTTTGTATTCGTTTTGTGGGTTGTTTAAAGCCGAGCAGAAGGCAATGGTGTTATGTAAATCTTTTTTAAACGCCACTGCACCAACTCTGGTAAACATGGGTAAACGACTGTAGAGATATTGGACGGTTTGGCTGTAGTTCATCATGATGTTTCAAAGATAGGTGAAGTTTTAATTTTTTGCCATGATTTTGAGTTCAAACCTTATGGGGGGGTAGTGCAAATAGAGTTTTTAAGGAGGCTTGTTGCTAACGCATTTTTATTTTGATAAATTCGTATGGTATCTAAATCCTTTTTTGATGAAAAATAACATGCTCTTTATTCTTCTGATTTTTATTTCAACCAAGGTCTTTAGTCAAGATTTGCCACCAAAAGAAAAAGAGGTTTTTGATGAGATTGCTTATCATCGGATTAAAGTTGGGGAATATGAAAAAATCCATAAATGGGTAATTCCAATCTACTACAAAATAGTTGGCGATAGTAGTAAATATATTGTGGAGGAGATAGACAGTACCTTTAGTCAATTGCGAAAATTGACGAAGTTGGATATCAGGAAATCAAATGATGATGATGAGGTAAATTTTGTAATCAACCTGAGCAGTAATGGGGAAATACCTCCTGCTTTGTCGACCATTTTAAAGAAGTACATGGAGAGCTATGGTGGTTATACTTACCGAGCAAATAAGAATAGCGAGCTTTATAGGGTGGAAAGCTTATTTGTTTTATCTAAATATAGTAATAAAGCTGATGCCCGTCATGCAGTGAAAAAGGGAATCATTAGGGGAATGGGTTTCTTTAAACGAACTAAAAATGCTCCGAATAGTCTGTTTTACGATGCTGGTAACCGCAAGTTAAAGCTTGATGCTTTTGATTCGGCCATTATTGCCGCTTTTTATGAGGACAAGATAAAGCCAGGAATGACTAAAGATGAGGTGGATGAGGTGTTTAAATAATGAGGTTTTGGCTGTTACAGCCTCCGTCATTTAGAGTATAACCTGTACCGATACTTCGGTAACCGAGAATCGAAGCTCAACGAAGTTAAATCTTTGGATATCCCTTTTAACTATTCATGTTCAAAGATTTCTCCGCTCGTTTCACTGCGGTCGAAATGACGGGAAGGGGTAAGGCTGTGTTATCCCGAAATGACGAGTATGAAGAAAGAAATTACTTTACCAAAAACTTGAAAGGCACGAAAAAAATGCGAATTTCAGGGCCTTTGGTAATGGGATTTAAAGATGCTTGAAGCATTGCCCTTTCACATTTATCTTCCAAGGCATTGTTTTTAAAGGTAGTTCCTTTTGCTCCTGCGGTTGCACGAACAATTCTTCCTGACTTGTTCACCTCAATTTTTACCATGATGGTACCTGTTTCTTGCCCGTCATCTTCGGGTTTAATAAAATTTTTGAAATGACTTAAAGGAAGTGGTTTATTGCCAAATCCAGAACCACCGTCACCATAGAAAGGTGCTAGGGGGTCACCATCAGGGTCACCCTGGTTACCAGGTGTGGAACCAGTTCCATCTCCACCACCAGTGGTGTTGCTCTTTTTATTAGAAGGGAAAAGTGCTTTAGGGTCTGGTTTCCAGTCTTTGTCTTTATTGTTTTGAGTATTGCTAGGGTTGGCGTTACTTTTTGTTTCTTTAGTATTTACGTTAACTGCTTCTTCAATGTCTTGCGTAGTAATATTCTTATCGCTCAATTCTGAGGATGTACTTTTTGTTGTTACATCAGGTGTAATTTCATCTGGTTTTTTACCATTAGCATCTGGAGCCGTTGAAGGTTCTTCCATGCTGGTATAATCAGTTCCCATTCCCGTCACAGAAGTACCGTAATTGACCACCATGCCACCCATTCCCAATTCTTCATTGGGTTCGAATTTGCCAATTATCCAGATAAAGCTTAGGGCAATAAAAGAGCCCATCAGTACCGTAGAGATAACTAATGCCTTAGGATAATTATTTTCTTCTTTATGGTTTTGTGCCATGCTTATTTCTTCTGTTCTACAGCAAGAACAACTTTCAATTTCAATTTGTTAGCTACGTCAAATACTTTCATGGTATTTTCGATAGAAACTCCTCTAGCCACATATAAAACGATGGTCAAATCCGTGTCTTGTTGGATAAAGCTTTGGATTTGACCTTCCATTGCCTCGAGGGTTACGGGCTGTTTGTCTACAAAATAGTTGAGATTCTCATCAATGCTTACCGTAATAGATTTTTGGTTATTGGCCTGTTGTCCTGAAGAGGAGCGAGGCAACAATAACTTTACTACCTGAGGGTTTACTACAGCAGAAGCCAAGAGGAAAAACAACATCAAGAAGAACATAATGTCGTTTAAGGCAGCGGTGTGCACTTCTACATTGCCCTTTTTTCTGTTCTTTAAATTCATTATTTCCCTGGTTCTTCTAATAGGTCGATAAAATCAATCGCGTCGGTTTCCATTTTAAGGATGATTTTCTCTACCATCATATTCAAAATGTGATAAAGTACATAAGCCATGATCCCGATGATTAGACCTGTAGCCGAAGTGATCATTTTGGTATATAAACCACCAGAGATGGTACCGATTTCAATAGCTCCTTGTGCAGATACTTCACGGAAGATGGTAATTACACCAATGATAGTACCTACGAAACCAAGCATGGGTGCAATACCAGCAATGATTCCAAGGATACCAATGTTCTTTTCTAGTTTAGAAACTTCTAACTTACCTGTATTTTCAATAGCACCTTCAATTTCTTTGATAGGGCGACCAATACGTTTCAATCCTTTCTCTAACATACGTGCCAAAGGCGATGCTGTATTTTTGCAAAGGGCAATGGCACTTTCCAGTCTGCCATCTTTAATATTCTGTCTAACTTGAAACAGTAAATTGGTATCGCTTTTAGAAGCTTTACGAATGGTTAAATAGCGTTCAATAAAGATTACCAAGCCCAAGAAAGCCAATAAGCTTAGCGGAATCATTACCCAACCACCTTTAAAAAGTAAGTCAATAAAATGAAGGTCTTCTTGTGGTTTTATTGCTGTAGTAGTTACCGCTTGCGCCGTATCTGCTAAGTTCTGTACAGTATCTTGTAAAGTGGTTAGTAATAATATCATTGTGTATTAATTATTTTTAATGGTTTGTACGTACATTTTTGGACTATTGAACTGCTTACGGAATTTAACAACGTATTTTTGAGCTGAATCGATATTGTTGTACGATGCAATACTGATTTTTTTATAGAGCTTTCCTGGCATTTTAGCTATTTTTGCCTCAAAACCGTGCTTTTTCATATAAGCAATATATTCTTCTACTTCTGAATCTCGAGCAAATGCTGCTGCAATGATATCATAAGTTTCCGTTGGCTTTACTTCACTCTTTTTAGTAGTTACTTTTATGGTATCCTTAGCAGGTTGTACATTCAATCCTACTTTTTCTGCATTTTGCATAATGCTATCCGCAAAATCTAACGAGTCTTTTTGGGTTTGAAGATTGCTACGTTCCATAGGTAGCACCATTTTTTCATTTGGATTAACACCGCTTTTGCCAAAGTTTTGGAACAATTCAGGTTTTACAAAATAAATAATGGCAATTAGTACTGCTAAAATCAATAAACCAATGCTCACTTTCTGATAAAGCGGCATGGTTCTTTTCTCTTCTTCAATAGGTTCTTCTAGCTCGTCATTATCATACTCGCCAATCAGCGTGTTTTCTTCTGAAACCCTACTGCGAACATTGTCGAAATCCCATTCATGTGTAGTAGAAGTTAACTTAAAGTTATCTTCTTTTTGTGTTCCAAAATCGTTACGGGGAATAAAATCTGTACTTTCTGCCGGAGTGTTTTCCATTTCAGGAGTAGAGGTATTTTCACTTTGCTCAGTATTTTCCTCTTCATACACGTCATCGTCAGAAATAACATTTTCGCCTTCAAAGCTCCAGGTTTCACCTATTTCCTCCTCAGCAATTTCACCTGTTGGATTTTCGGTATTTACTTCGGCTATTTCCTCATATACTTCTTCGTCAGTAGATTCATTACTTTCGATAGCTGTGGAGGTGCCTTCAGCTTCTTCCTGGGTTTCAACTTTCGTTATTTCTTCTTGTACTTCTTCTCCTGTAGATTGGTCGCTTTCGATAGCCGTGGTGGTGTCTTCAGTTTCTTCTGGGGTTTCAACTTCCACTATTTCCTCATGGACCTCTTCGTCAGTTGCTTCATTATTTTCGATAGAAGCAGTATCGTTTTCAAGCTCTTTTTGGCTTTCAACAACTGTTTCTTCTTCGATAACTTCAACCTCGTCAGCTAAAGGTTGTTCTACAGCTTCTTCTGGTGTAGCCTCTTCTTGAACATCTTCTTGCGGTGTAGGCTTGTTCTCCTCAACAGGCTGTGCTGTTTCGCTAGTAACCTCATCACCTAGTTTAGATATTTCATGTTCAAATTCAGGAACTTCTACATGTTCAATGGCTGGTTCTTGAATTTGTGGTGTTTCACTTGTAGCGTCTACTTCTGGTTCTGTAGGCGTAGATTCAGCATGCGGAACATTTGCCGTAACCGTAGGCAGGGCAAAAAAATCGAAACCAATATTGATATCTTGGTTTGCCGTAAATACTAATTGGTTGCCAGTTTGTTGAAGTGTCCCTAAATTTTCAAAGCTATATTCGCCGTTTTGTAAGCCTTTATGTACTTCTTCAACAAATTGGCTGATGAAATATTTGGCCGAATCTTCGGAAATTCCTCTTTTGGTTTGAATATATTGCGATAAGTTGATGTACTCTAAAACATCGGAGCTGAACTCCAATGCGTAGCTAGGAGGCAAAAACGAATGAGTTTCTGCATCGTACCTTCCTGGTGTTTTCTTTTTGTAAAAAGTACCCAAGCCTTCAATTCCTATTTGTTTACGGGTTTTTAAAAGCTCTATCAGGTATTGCAATATATCCATTTGGGTAAAAATAATTATAAAAATTAACCTATTAAAACGAATAGGTTAAGCCGCCAAAGATATTAAAACCATTTTGACGATAATATAAAAATTTACTGTAATTGGTATTTAAAATATTGTTAGCTCTGGCAAATGCCGAAACTTTATTGTTGATTTTGTAGCTAGCACCCACTCCCAAATCAACAAAACCTTTAATGTTTACAATGGTTTCGTTGTCGTAATTAGGAACAGGAGGGTATTTGCCATCTGGGTTTAAAGGGTTAGCGATGAATACTTTTGCTTTGCTGTCATCTTGAACTGCAACAGAAGCATCAAACGTTAGCTTTTTGTTGAATACGAAACTAAAGTTTGAAGTTAAACGCAATTGAGGTTTAAAGTAGCTTTCTTTTTCAGTGCCGGCTTTATAATCCTCCATATTCAATTTACCTGTCCATTTTAGATTGTCGCTTACCTGAACGGTCAATTCACCTTCTAGTCCCAATATTTTGGTTTTGCCGAAGTCGTAAATCACATCAAATTTGTTAAATGAGCCAAAACTGTTCACAAATAAAGGCATATCGGTAATTTCTTTACTGTAGAAACGGGCTTTATAGCCAAAACCTGGGCCACCAGTGCCTTTAATACCACCGCTAATACTCAATTTCTCTACGCTGTTTTTAATGAAGATGTTTTGGTTCAAGAATGGGTTTTCGTCGGTAAGGTCTTTTAAAGTATTACGGTTTACGTCGCCTTTAATTTCACCAAAGATCTGCAAGAAATCAGGGATTAAGGTGAAATCGGCTGTTACCGCAGGGAAAAATCTAGTGGTTGAAGTGCTGCCAAATTCTTGTGTAATGTTAGCTCCAGCAATAATCTTTACGCCACCAGCTTGTAATTTAATGTAAGGATTTAAACGTAAAAGGTGGTTCGATACACTGGTGCTTACATCTTTGGTATTACCAAATTCGGCCGATGCCGCTAAACCTAAATTGAAACTGCTGATGCGTTTGTTCAAATATCCCGTTAGGGTAAGTGCCTTTTCTTTGGCGCTATATCTGTCGTTAAAAAAGTAGCCATTCACTTTCGCTGCATAGCTAAAAGCATCAGGGTCTGGAGTGAATTTGCTAATGGCTTCGCCTTCCAGTTCAAAGAAATTAAGGGTTTGTCTATCAGGGTTTGGATTTAATGTTGGATTGTTATCATCAATGCCATAAAAGTACAAACCGTGTCTTTGGTAGTTTAATTTACCATTTAAGGTGTTGTTTTCGCCAATACTGCGGGCAAATACACTTAATTGTTGCTTGTTCTCGTTCTGTTTATTCAATTTACCTTCATTGCTGAAATGTCTGAAGAACACACCAGTTTGCAAAGCAGGATCTTGTCCCATTCCTATGTAAGCTTCGGCTAAAGTAGTTCCTAAGTTACCTGCGCCACCTTTTACATAATTGTTGGTCAAAGGCGCTTGGCGTTCGTCGGCTACTTTTTGAGCTTGTAGTTTCTGGATATCCGTATTTAGTTCAAGCTTCCTGTCTGTAAGTTGATAGTTGAACTTTGCTTTGTAAGTTTTAAGGTTATCCAAATCAGGACTTCTTCTCAACTTTACTGCTTCTGCCAATACAGGTTTATACGGACGTATGATTTCAATTTCTTCGCTTAATGTCTTTTCTGTTTTTTCGGGAGGTTTTACGTCCTGCGCATGCAGGCCAAATGCTCCTAGAATTAAGCCAAGCGTGATGTATGTGGTTTTATTAAATCTCATTGTGTGTCTTTCTAGTTGATTTTTGCCAATTTTTCTTTTGCAGTAGGAACAATATCATCCTTGCCTTCGTAGTTGTCGATGATACTCAACAAAGTACTTTTTGCTTGCATCTTATCTTTTAAAGCCAAGTAGTTATCGGCCAATAAAATAAAAGATTTCGCTACCCAATAATCATACGATGGCATGTTATTAATCAGGTCGAAACAAGTTTTTTGAGAGGTTTTGTAATCGCCTTTAGCATATTGTAAAGCGGCAATGTTGTATTTAGCCTCGGCAGCAGCCAATGTTTTGGTAGTGGCTACCACTTTGTTAAATGATTTAATGGCTGCTGTGGTATCTGCTTTCAATAAATAAGCCTTACCAGCAAATAGGTCAGAGCTGTTTTTCTCTTCTTCTGACGATTTTTCCGAAGTTTTAACAATGTCAGCATATTTAATCATTTCATCAGGCATGTTCAAAGCGGTGTAGGCCTTAATCAAGTTGTTGATGGCGTAGCTGTGATGAGCCTTGTAATCTGCTGTAGTCTCTAATCGTTTTAAGTATACAATGGCTTCGTTGTATTTTTTCTCGTCCATTAATACTTTAGAAACACTCATTAACGAACGCTCGGTATAATCACTGGTCCAATCATTAAGGATGTAGTCGTAATCTTGGATAGCTTCGGATGAGCGGCCTAATTTCACCAAAGATTCGGCCCTGATAAATTTAGCTTCCTTATCGTGGATTGGTTTAGAGAACTTCTCTAGATAAGAATTGATGGCTTCATAAGCGCCTTTGGCATCACCACGTAGGTAAATGTTATTGGCAGATTGGAACATGATGTTGTCCTGTTCGCTGGTTGAATAATTGCCCAGTGGGGTAGTGGCTGCATACGAAATAAACCCATTGGCATCACCACGGTCTACGTAAATGTTCTTAATTGATTCAAGAGATTGCTTGGCCTCTGGAGTACTTGGATAATCTCTAATTACTTTTTTGAATGATTCTAGTGCTGAATCATCTTGGTCTTGGTTGTATTGCACCAAGCCAATGGTTAAAAGTGCTTTAGGTACATAGCTACTACGAGGGTATTGGGCTACTAAACCTACCAAATCCGTTTTTGATTTTTCGAAATCGCCTTTATTAAAGTAAGTGTAGGCCGTTTCGAAACCTGCATCATCTGCATAGTTAGAGTTAGGAAACTGTTTCAACAAGCTTTGCATGGTGCCAATTTTGGCATCATCCTGTTTCTGCAAACCTTGAATCATACCACGTTGAAACAAGGCATAATCTTCTCCAGTTTGTTTGCTGCTAATGATACGGTTGTAGTAAGAAAGCGCATCACCATAGTTTTTGTTCACGAAATACGAATCCGCCAAGCGAAGCATGGCATCATTTACTGTTTTGGCATCTTTATCTGCTCCTTTTAAAAAGCGTTCAAAATAATTAGCAGCTTTTACGTATTTTTCATCTTCAAAAGCCGCATAACCCAAGGCATAATTCGCAAAGTTGTAGACTTCGGTTTTCTTGGCCTCTTCCATCGCAAGGAATTTTTCGAAAGTTTTAACCGACTCGCCGTACTTTCTCAATTCGTACATCGATTCGGCCATCCAATAAATGCTCAAAGCATAAATTTCGCTGTCCTCTTGGAAGTTGCCCGAACGTAAAAACATGGATAGCGCATTAGGGAAAGCTCTTTCGTTGTAAAACTCCAAACCTCTAAAATAGGTCACTTTTTGGTAGGCAGCTTTTGCTTCTGGGGTTTTGTTCGGGATAGGCTCTAAAATATCAATGGCCGCTTGGTAGTTTTTACTAGTCAATAAAATTTCACCTAAAAGCGTTTTGGCCTCGTTAATCCTTTTTGAAGTAGGGAACGTTTTAAGGAAGTTTTGTGTAGCATCCAATGCCTGTTGGTTAAACTCCAGTTCGTAGCTTAACTTGGCATAGTTAATCCAAGCCTCTTCTTGTAGGTTTTTATCAAAATCTAGCCTCGAAGCTCTAAAGAAAGCATTTCTGGCTTTTTCCTTTGCATTTAGTTTCAAGGCCGATTTACCCAAGGTAAACATACCATTCTGTAGGTATACGTCGTCGGTATTCAATTTTTCTAATACCGTAACCGATTCCTTGTATTTGCCATTTTGGAAAAGTGCATAACCATATTGGTAAACAAAAAGGTTGTTTTTAGTCTGATTTTGGTCTTTTTCGTAGAAAAGAGCAAAGTATTTCTCCGCGTTTTTAAACTCCGATTTAGAGAAATAGGAAGCAGCCACCAAGCTTAGCATTTCGGCTTCGTATTTTTGCTTGGTTTTTTCCATCACTGGAATGGCATAGTCAATTACATCATCATAACGCTCATCCAAATAATACATCGAAGTAATGTAATATGGATAGCTGGCCTCATAAGTAGGTGAGCCTTTCAGCTTTTCAAAATTGGCCAGCGCCGTTTTGTATTCTTTATTAAGGTAGTTGATGTAAGCAAAATAATAAGTGGCACTTTCCTGAAAAGGAGACTCCTCTTTTTTTACCGCCTCGAATAAAGGCTCGGCTTTTTCAATATCGTTTTGCTCAAAATAAGCATAACCTTGTTTAAACTGATATTCTACACGTTGTTTTTGCGAAAGCGAATTGGGGTCAGCTTGGTTAAACCACTCTAGCGCTTTTACATAATCCTTTTTGGCAAAATAAGCTTTTCCCATGTGGAAATAAGCCAATTTTGTATTTGGATTTAATGGATACTCTCTAATAAATTCTTGAAAAAGCGCTTCGGCATCATCATTGCCCAATTCTATGGCGCAAACGGCAGCATAAAACTTGGCATTTTCTTTAATAATCGATAGCTCGGCGCTACTTTGTTGCTGTGTGCTTGTTTTACTACGGTATTGCTCTACTAATTTAAATTGTTGTGCAGCGGCTACATATTTCTCGTTTCTAAGCAGCTCTAACCCACTCTGGTAATTTTGGTTCAGTTTTATCAATGGACTAGTTTGGGCATGTCCAAAACCGTATCCACTGGCTATAAACAGTGGAACCAATAAGTATCTTTTTTTCATTTGCGTATTTCTTTAAGTAGCTTTTTTACGGCATTACTTGGTTTAGCTATGGCCAATTGTCCATTTGTTGAGCAATGGTTTTAGCTAGGGTTGATACTAAAATAGAATTAATGTGCTTAGCTATCAACATAAGAAATTAACATGTGTTGATAACAGAGATTTAACGAAATGGTTGTGAGCTTGGTATGTGCTGTTAAAAAGTTTTTAACACGGCTTTAATCATCGGCTTGCAAGCCTTTAGCGAATGGTATTACTGTAGCTTGTTGGTGTTTTTCCTTAAGATACTCCAATATCTACCTTCGTTATAATTCCAGTTGGCGAAGCCTGAACCCAAAATAATAACGATGGAAATGAGGATAAGATTAAAGATGAATGTGCCTAAGTGGGAGAAGGTGAAGAAGTCGTATTCGGTATCTCCAATAATGAAATAATTGACCAAATCAATTAAAATAGATAGGGGTAAAGCTACGGTAATAAAAGTTTGGTAGCTGTGTTTTCTCCAGCTCCATTTTTTCCGTTTTTCTGTCCAATAATCTACAAATTCTTTTTCCTTAGGGGTCATTAGCTATCTTTTTGGCTTGCCAAAAGATAAAGAACAGCCATTCTAACGGCTACGCCATTTTCTACCTGATTTAAAATGATAGATTGTTTACTATCAGCCACATCACTGGTAATCTCTACCCCACGATTAATAGGGCCTGGGTGCATCACTACAATTTCTTTATCTAGATTATCAAGAATCTGCTTGTTTAAGCCGTACATCATCGAATATTCTCTTCCTGTTGGGAAATATTTGATATCCATACGTTCAAGCTGTATGCGCAACATGTTGGCCACGTCGCACCAATTGAGAGCTTTAATTAAATCATGTTCTACTTTAACGCCCAATGCACCAATGTGTTTAGGAATTAAGGTGGTAGGGCCGCAAACCATTACTTCGGCACCTAGTTTCTGTAAGCAAAGAATATTAGAGATGGCCACACGAGAGTGCAAAATATCACCCACAATTACCACTTTTTTGCCTGCTACATCGCCAAGTCTCTCTCTGATCGAGAAGGCATCTAATAAAGCTTGCGTAGGGTGCTCATGTGCACCGTCGCCAGCATTTACAATCTGTGCGTCAATATGGCGACTGAGAAATTGACCAGCTCCAGCATAAGGATGGCGCATTACCACCATATCCACTTTCATGGCCAAAATATTATTTACCGTATCAATCAGGGTTTCGCCTTTGCTTACCGACGAAGAGGAAGCAGCAAAATTCACTACATCAGCCGAAAGCCTTTTTTCAGCCAGTTCGAAAGAAAGTTTGGTACGGGTTGAGTTTTCGAAAAAGATATTCGCAATAGTGATGTCTCTTAAAGAAGGTACCTTTTTAATAGGTCTGTTAATCACATCCTTAAAATTATCAGCAGTTTCGAAAATCAATTCAATATCATTCAGGTTAATATCTTTAATGCCTAAAAGATGTCGTGTTGATAATTTGTCTGCTGCCATTTTATTGCTTTTCTGATAATAAAATTACTTTGTCTTCTCCTTCATTTTCCTTCCAGCTCACCTTAACTTTTTGTGAATCAACCGAGTCTACCTGCATACCAATGTAGTTAGCCTCAATAGGCAAGTGCCTCGAAAACCTACGGTCAATTAAAACCATAAGCTCTACACTTTCAGGTCGGCCATAAGCCAAAAGTGCATCCATTGCTGCACGTATGGTACGTCCGGTCCAAAGCACGTCATCAATTAAAATCACTTGCTTGCCTTCAATAATAAAGTCAATGGTGTTGCTACTTGCGGTTACCAAGCCATCTTTTCTTCTAAAATCGTCTCTAAAAAAGGTAATGTCTAAATGACCTTTTTTAATAGCGTTGCTTTTTAAAATTTCCGAAAGTTCCTGGTGAACCCTGTCTGCAAAGAAAGTTCCTCTTGGCTGTATACCAATTAAAACAGTATTATTAAAATCAATATGGCTCTCAATTAGCTGGTGACAAAGCCGCTTAATTGTGATTTGAAGTTTTTGGCCGCTGAGTAGAGTTCTCTTTTGCATTGCACTGGGATTGCGCAAATATAGGTAAATGTTTTAAAAGGGAAAGCCCAAAAATGCGCTAGTTGTCCATAATTTTTACTTGTTGTTGAAAATCAATTAAGTACCATGTCAATTGGTAATCCCGCTTTTCATTACAAGTCCGCACTCATTACACTCGCTTGCGGGCTTTTCATTGCAATCGGGTTTATAATACAACTGCCTGTATTGCTATGTTACTTTTTTTGTCAGTGCTAAGAAGCGAAACACCCATAGAGACTTAACGAAGTTTTTAAACGGCGGAACCCTAAACTTTACCATAAGAAAGAACATATAAATTAAAGTTAAACTTCGTAAGTCTGGATAGCTTAGTAAATAATCACAACCACCTCGCATTCCCAACTGCTTTAAATCAATAAGTTTTAAGTTAAATCGTCATCATTTTGTCATGAAAGACAAAAAATCTCCTTAAATTTAATTAGCTGCACGGTATTTGTAGTTGTTTGTGCAACTATTGTTATGATAACTAATTTAATTTCGTTAGAAGATAAGTACAATTTGCTGGGAGGCAGGTTGTTCATGTACGCAAGCAGAGCGCTTACACAAAAGTTTAAGCTGAATGGTATATCGCTCACCAAAGAGCAATGGACCGTGCTAATGCAGTTGTGGATGGAAGATGGTATTTCACAGCAGGTAATTGCCGATGCCACTGGAAAAGACAAGCCTAGCATGACCAGACTACTGGACAACCTGGAAAGGGATGGCTATATCGAAAGACGGGCAGATGCGAAAGACAGAAGGCTCAATTTGATATTCCTTACTAAAAAAGGGACAGACATGGAGCAGCAAGTGATGCCCGTTGCCGAGGAGGTTTTAACAGAACTGACCCAGGGCTTAACCACACAGGAAGTAGAAACCGTGAAAAACGTATTTAATAAAATCTATCATAACATAAGCCTATTATAATATGAGAAGAATATTTTTAGGGATAGCGGTTTGCCTCATTGCGGGGCTGCCACGTTTGCATGCCCAGCAATTTTATGTGTCCGAAACACTTAAACGAGCTATTGATGCCGCAATTACGGAAGACAAGGGACTGGCCAATCACGATTTGGAAATCCAAAAATTAACCCTCGAACGTAAAGGAGTGCTTAATAAGTACATTCCAACCGTAGATGCTACGGCCATGTACGGTTATTTTAATAATACATTAGGTATTGATCTTCCTACGTTGAATTTGCCCATTACAGGAATTTCTTTATTTGATGGCCAGCAGAATTTTAAAAACAGGGGGAATCTTTTCTTCGGTGGACTAACGGCAAAATCGGTGCTTTTTAGTGGTGGACAAATCATTAACGGAGCCAAAGCTATTGAAGCAAAGAAACAAGGAACCGAATATTTGGCCTCTCCCAAAAAAGATTCGGTAATTAGGGATGTGATTCATTCCTTTGACCAAATCCGTTTATTGGCCGAAGCACAAAAGCTGGTGGACGAAAGTGAAATCCGTTTAAACAAAGAAAGAGAGCGAGTAGAAAAAGCCATTGCCAATGGTTTAGCCATTCCCTACGACAGGGATAAAATCAAATTGGCAGTGTTGGAACTGGCTTCCAAAAAAATAGAACTGGAAGGGAAGCGGAAAGTGTTGTGCCAAAAAATACAAGTACTCACCCATTATAACAATGCCCAAATAGATAGTGTGATGTATCAATTGGAGCCCATTGTGCTTCTAGAACCACTTAATACCGACAATAGGGCCGAGATTAAAGCGCTAGAAAATTTTAAAACTGCCTATCAATATCTGCTTAAAAAGGAGAAAGGAAGTTTCTTGCCCGTAGTTGGAGCCTTTGGAAGTTACAGCTATGCGTCGGTATTTGATGCCAAAACTACTTTTACTGGACCAGTTACTAATAATAACTATGCGTTAGGACTTAATAGCGCTAAGCTTTCTCCCAATTTTATTGCAGGGATAGCCTTAAAATGGAATATTTTCAGCGGTTTTGAACGCAAGCATAAAGTTGATGAAGCTAAAATCAATATTCAACAGATTGAAAATAAACTGGCTGATTCGAGAGAGAAAGTGCAGTTACAACTGCAGAATAACAATGTACAATATGAAACTTTGTTAAGGCAAATTGACATAGCAGCGCAAAGGGAAAAAATTGCCAAAAACAATTTGCTGATTGCTCAAAAGCAATACAGCACTGGATTGATCAATGTAACGGAACGTTTAACCGTAGAAACAGACATTTATCAAACCTCTCTACAAAAAATCAATAGCATTGTAGAACAGAGAAAATTGGCTTTAGAGACCATCTCGGCTACAGGAAACTTACAAAATTCACTTCAAGTAAAATAAGTTATGAAGAAATATACTTTTATACTATTGGGAATGCTTGCACTGGTATCATGCAGGCCAAAAAATAATATCGACAACCTAATTCAGGGCAAAGTAGAGCGAGATGAACTTGCAGTAGTGGGAAAAATTGCTGGACGCATCTCGAAAATTTATGTAAACGAAGGTGATTTGGTGAAAAAAGGGGATACGCTCGCTTTATTGGATATCCCTGAAGTAGAAGCCAAAAAAGCACAGGCCCAAGGTGCGGTAAAATCTGCCGATGCGCAATATGCAATGAGTGTACATGGGGCTACGGCCAATCAATTGAAGCAGTTGAACGCTAAAAAATCTGCCTTGAAAGAACAGTACGAGTTTGCCAAAAAATCATTGAAACGCATTGAAGCAATGGTCGTTGATTCGTTGGTTCCGCAACAACAATATGATGAAGTGTTTGCTAAATACCAAGGTGCTTTGGCACAATACACGGCAGTAGAGGCTGAAATTGCAGATGTGAAAAACGGCGTGCGTATGGAACAACAAACCATGGCTTTGGGACAAAAAGATAGAGCATTGGGCGCTTTGCAAGAAGTGAAAACGGCCGAAAAAGAAAGGTATGTGATTGCACCGCAAGATATGGTGTTAGAAACCATTACCCTAAAAGTAGGAGAGTTAGCCTTACCTGGTTATACCTTATTTACAGGCTCGCTAAACAATACCACTTATTTCCGTTTTACAGTGCCTGAAAGCGAGTTGAGCAAATACAAAAAAGGCGAAGAAATAGAAGTGACGGTACCTTATTTGAAGGATAAAAAAGTAAGTGGTGTCATTAGGAACATTAAGCAAATAGGGGCCTATGCCAATATCGCCACGGCTTATCCTGATTATAACATGCAAGATGCGCTTTACGAAATTAACGTGTTGCCTAAACAAGCTACAGAAGCCGCTGAAATATTGACCAAGTCTACCGTGACCATAACCAAACGATAATGAGAGTTTTTTTTGAACTATTAAAACGTGAGTTTGCGCTGTTTTGGAATAATAGTGTATTACGCATTCTTTTCATTGGAGCCCCCATTATGTATGGCGTATTGTTGGGCTATGTGTACAACAAAGGCAAGGTGACTGATTTACCCATTGTGGTGGTAGATAAGGACCAAAGCAAGATGAGTAAAAAGGCATTGCAAATGATGGAAGACAATGAAGTATTGACCATATCCGCTTTGTTGCCCAATGAGGATAACCTTACCAGAACGGCACTTGAAAAAGAAGCCGTGTGTATTGTGATTATTCCTGAAGGTTTTGAAAAAGGAGTGCTCACCAAGAAATATCCAGAAATAACCACCATTGTGAATACGGCAAATGTGTTGACAGCCAATTATGCTTCAACTGCACTACAGGTATGCTTGGGAACGCTTAAAGTGGGTGTTCAATTGGAAACGTTGAGAAAGCAAGGGGTGCCAGAGAATTTGCTGATGAGCCAATATGAGCCTTTCAAAACCACGTTCATCAAGAAAAATAACCGTTCTACCAACTACATGTACTTTTTGTGGCCTGGGATATTGGCTACAGTTTTACAGCAGGTTTTGATGCTAGGTTTGGCGCTATCTTTTGCCTCGGAGTTTGAAAATGGAACGTTTAAATTTTTGGTGAACAAAACCTCATCAACCTTTAAGCTAATTATGGTCAAGGTAATTCCTTATCTCATCATGAGCTTTGGTATTTGGCTCATCTATTGGTTATTTACCTGGTGGTTTAAAATTCCCTTTTATGAGAATTTGGGTACGCTTACGCTCGCTGCGGGACTGTTTGTATTGTCGGTTTGTTTCATTGGTATTTTGGTGAGTTTGTTAATCCCTAGCCAATTGAAAGCTACTGAGGTGTTAATGGTCATTGCTACGCCAAGTTTTATCCTGTCGGGTTTTACATGGCCATTAAGTCAAATGCCTGAATGGATTCAATACATTGCTTCCATTATTCCGCTAACACATTTCCTGCCCATATTTAGGGTTTTAATTATCGAAAATGGTCCAACAGATTTGATTTATCCTTACGTTCACAATTTATTGATCATTACGGCTATTGGTTTTGTGCTATCTTATGTGGCTTTGGCGTATAAAAAAAGAAAGCTGCAGAAGGAAGCAGCTGTAGTAAAGAAAAAGGAATAATTATTCATTGAGGGGTAGCGAAAAATCGATGATCCCTCAATGAGTTTAAGTTGTAATAGCTTAATAATTTTTAATCATCTCTAACAATTTCTCGTTTAAAGCAGTAGTGATTTTTCCTGGTTTCCCTTTGCCAATAGGTTTTCCATCTAGGCTAAGCACTGGCAAAATATTTTTGGTAGAACTGCTGATAAACGCTTCGTCTGCATTAGCCAAATCGTCGAGGGTAAAGTCTTGTTCTTCGATTTCTACACTATCAAGGTGCATGCCCAACACTTTGCCGCGAGTAATGCCGCGTAAAATATCGGTAACGGGCGTAAATACTTGCTGGTCTTTCACCATAAATATATTGGCCCTCGGACATTCTCTTACCTCACCATGGTTATGGTACAAAAGGTCATCGGCCTGTTTTAATTTCAATAAAGGTTGTAGACGGATGGCTTGTAAATAGTCGATAGTTTTTACGGAGGCTAATTGCCTTTGGTATTGGTGAGATAATAGGTTTAAACCTTTGTTGAAATTATTAGGGCTGTATTCGAAAGGAGTTTGTACAATGATTAAATTGGGTTTTGCAATTTGGTAACCATCCTCGGAATAGCCACCTGTCAAAATCATTTTTAATCCAGAGTTAGCAATGTTGTTTTTCTCTAGAAGCGAGGTAATAGCTGTGAAAAGGTCAGTCCTATCGAAACCAACTTCTAGATTCATCTCGCTTGCCGAATTAAAAAAACGGTTAAAATAGTCCTCTATAAAAATAGGCTTGCCGTTTACAGTTTTAAGGAAATCGAAAATACCGTAGCCACGCTGTACGGCTAAATCGGTCACTAAAAGTTTGGCGTCATTTTCGAGAAGTATTTGGCCGTTAACGTAGGTATATGTGTTGCCCATTTTTTGTTTAATATTTCTTATCTAGAGTTCAAAAATAACGGTAAGGACCGTATCGAAACCAAAGTTTGAAATAAAAAATAAAAGAACGAAACTAGATTAGAAAAAAGAACAAAATGAATGATACATTCAGCCCGATTATCTAACTTGCAAACAATGGCGGAAGGTGCAATCATATTTTTTGATGGAGTATGTAATTTGTGTAATGGCGCAGTACAGTTTGTCATTCAACGAGACCGTCGTAATGTGTTTAAGTTTGCCTCTTTGCAAAGCGATTTCGCAAAAGAAATACTGAGTAGTTCTGCGTTAAAAGTAGCCCATGGCGATAGTTTGGTACTGCTGGAAAATGGAAAATTGTACGAACAATCAACCGCGGTATTGCGTATAACCAAAAAGCTGCCAGGTTTATGGCCATTGCTTTATGCGTTTATCATCGTGCCTCCCTTCCTAAGAAATGCCATATACCGATGGGTAGCTCGCCATCGTTACCAATGGTTTGGTAAACAAAATCAATGTTGGGTGCCCACTCCATCGCTTAAAAGCAGATTTTTAGATTAACGATATTTCTGGTTAAGCGCTTTGTTATTTTCATTATTTCCAGCCTTAGTAAAGTAGAGTTTGATTGTTATTCGGTTGATTTTTGGTGGAATGATGCCAGATTTGTTTTGCAGACCCTGAAATAAATTCAGGGTGACGGCAGATGGACGGTTCGTCATGCTGAATTTATTTCAGCATCAGTTTTAGATAAGTAAAAAGGCATATTAAAATAGAGAGTAAATATTATAAAAAGACCAAAGGTGAGTCTTCGGTTTTATCCTAAAATAGTTTTCTCTAAGTAAGAGTTCCAATACTTCAAAAGGCATACTTAATTTCTATAGTTTGTAGGTCTGCTATGAACCAATTATGCCCGAATTCTACAGCTGATGGTTTGAAATTTAACTAATTATCTTTTTCTTTATAGGAATAAATGATTACGCTTTATGAAGAAAACTACCTCCTATGACTTAATGAGCAATGAATTTAAAAAAGCCGCTCGAAAAGCCATTTTTGCTATCCTTATTTTTATGTTGTCTTACTTGCTGTTATTTGCGCTATCCATTGGACTAGTGGTTTTATGTGGTGCATTAGGCATTGGTTTGATAGCACTTAAACCAAGTGTGATTACCCTGGGGTTGGGGATTGGTTTAATTGGACTAGGGATTATTGTTTTCGTTTTTTTGGTAAAGTTTATCTTTAAAAAACACAAAATAGATAGATCTCATTTGATAGAATTGAAAGAAGAGGATGCTCCGTTGCTTTATGAAGAAATAAGAGATATTGTAGATAAAGTTCAAACTACTTTCCCAAAAAAGATATACCTATCGCATGAGGTGAATGCCTGTGTGTTTTACGATTCTACTTTTTTGAGTATGTTTTTTCCTGTAAAGAAGAATTTGCAGATAGGCATGGCCTTAGTGAACAGTACTTCAAGAACGGAGTTGAAAGCAATTTTAGCACATGAGTTTGGTCATTTCTCTCAACGTTCTATGAAAGTAGGTAGTTATGTTTATACGGTGAACCAGATCATTTTTAACATGCTTTATGATAATGAGGGATATGGCAATGCCGTTCAGCGCTTTGCTAGTGTAAGTGGCTATTTTGCTTTTTTCGTAGCTATAGGTGTTAAAATCATTGAAGGTATTCAATGGGTGTTAAAAAAGCTTTATAACGTGGTTAACATCCAGCATTTGGGACTTTCAAGAGAAATGGAATTTCATGCTGATGCCATTGCGGTAACTGTGGTGGGCAGCCAGCCTTTTGTATCATCGTTAATGAGGCTCGACTTGGCCAATAATGCTTTTGATAGGATGCTTACTTATTATGAACAGAAAATCTCGGCCAATATCAAACCTAAAAATATCTACCCTCAACATCGTCATATCATGGATACTTTGGCACAAGACACTGGAGTAGATTTTGTGAATGGTATGCCACAAGTGACCAAAGAATATTTAAACCACTACAACAAATCGAAATTGGTGATTAAAAACCAATGGGCCAGTCACCCAAGTACCGAAGATAGGGTAGATGCCATCAACGCTGGTAACTTTCCGCAAGGAGATGATAATGGAGAATCGGCATTGGTGTTGTTTGGAAAAGTAGATGAATTGCAGGCTTCTGTAACAACACTTTTGTTTGCTAATGTGGAATATAAGGGGCAGGTTACTTTTGATGAAATAGATGGCTTTGTTGCCGACTATCAAGAGAACTTTAAAGCTGGCAGTTTCCCTAAGGTATTTAATGGATATTATAATAATTATAATCCTAGTAAGTTCGATTTGGAGCAGTCGACGCTTACAGGGACTATTTTAACTTTTGATGAACTCTTTGGTGCAGACAAGGTAGACATGATTTATAGTGCGGTATGTTTGGAAACGGATATCTTAACTATTAAACAAATTCATGAGGGAGATACCGAGATTAAAACCTTTGAATATGATGGCGTTAAATATGTGAAAACAGATATTTACGAGTTGTTGCCCAAATTGGAAAAGGAACTGTTGGATATAAAAGCTGCTTTAGCTGTGAACGACGAAAGTATTTATCATTACTTTAAGCAGGAAACAGCTAAAAATAGTTCGGAAAACTACTTCGTCGAAAAGTATCAAACCTTTTTAGAATTTGATAAAACTTATGATGAGGCCTTGTCTATCTACAACAAGGTGGCAGATGATACGAGGTTTATGCAATACACCACGCCATTTGTAGAAATAGAGGAGAACCTTTCCAAGTTTGTAACTACAGAAGAGCAGCTTAAGGCTCAAATGGACCGTTTGCTGGCATTACCATATGTGAATATTGATGCTGCTTTAAAGGAAAAAATGGATGCTTATCTTTCGAAAAAAACTTTGATCTATTTTGGAGGAAACACTTATAATGATGATGAACTAGACATACTTTTTGGTGCTGCAAATGCCTTTAAAGAAATACTGTATCAAAACTACTTTGAAGTGAAGAAAAGCCTTTTAGAAGAAATGGCACGTTTGTATACCATTAGCATGGCAATTTAACCTATTTTTCTAAAAGAGCCACATAGAATAACCTTTCCACTTCATCGCCTGCTTTGCTGGTTATTTTTTCGGTGAACGAAGCAATATCCTTGATTTTAAAGTGCGCCGCTTCTGCTAAGGTGTTGATTCTGTCTTTGCTATATAGGTCAAAGCCATAAGCGGTAAAAGGCAAGCTTTCCATAAAATCCTTATCGGCAAAACCAATGGCAAAAGTGCCCCCAGGTTTTAGCACTCGGTAAATTTCTTTGATGAAATCTTCTGGGCTTTCCCAAAAATAAATGGTGTTTACGGTAAGTATTTTGCTAAACGTGTTATCCGAAAAAGGAATGTTATTGCCATTGTAAAGATGGAAAGATGCTCTGTTGGCTTCAATAGCGGTATTGTTGACTGCCGAAGCTTGTTTTTGCATTAGTTCTGAAATCTCCAGACCGTAATAAGAAGTATGTTCAGCTTTGTTTAAGATTTCAGGTAGGTGTTTGCAGTTGCCATGACCAAGTTCCAATATCAAATCACCTTTGGAGATATTTAATCCCTCGATGGTTTTTCTGGTCATGCCAATATTGTTTTCATGCATGTTGTTGGCTACTTCTATACCTTCTGTATTTGCAGGACAGCTTAATTGCTTAGCCAATTGTTTTAGAAAATCTTGGTCGTAGTTTTTCATTTTTCTCCTTTCGGTGTTGGGCGCCATAACCATAAACTAGCAATTACCAAAGGAATAGTGATGCTTAAACTTGCCAATTTAAGCTGACCTCTTTTTGCCACTATATCAGGATCTGAGGTGGTGAAAATAAAGATGGTTTCCTTAATAGCCCACACAGCGACAATGGTAAGAAGTAGAGCGATGATTTTGCGCAACATATGAATTAAATAGAATTGATGTCCTAATATCCGCTTTTTTGGTCGATTTACGAGGCTAAAAATGAAAAGAAGGTATTGAGATGATAATAAGCCACAGATGCATGGATAAAATAAAGATGATGATTTAAAATTTTTGTATCTGTGGTAAAAATGAGAAAGGTCTGCTAATTTAATAAGCCACAGATGCACAAATCATGAAAGAGAAATCAAACGCAAAGGATTCTCAGAAAAATCTGTGTATCTGTGGCAAAAAACTATTCCGCTATTTGCAACACCATACGACCTTCAATTTCAGCTTTCTTCATCTTGTCGAAAACGTCATTGATGTCTTCTAATTTTGCTGCGGTTACATTCGCTTTTACTTTACCTTCCACCGCAAATTCGATGGCTTCCTGCAAATCTTTACGAGTTCCCACAATGGAACCTCTAATCGTAATCCGGTTCAATACTGTATCAAATATTGATAAGTCAAAGTTTCCAGGAGGCAATCCATTTAAAGCCATGGTACCTTTACGGCGTAAGGTTTCTAATCCTTGCTTAAAGGCAATAGGAGATACCGCGGTAACTAAAGCACCATGCATGCCGCCTGTTTCTTTTTTAAGGAACTCGCCTGGGTTTTGTTCTTTCGCATTCACTACTAAATCGGCGCCTAGGCGTTTGGCCAAATCTAATTTGTCGTTCCCCACATCAATTGCTGCTACATGCATACCCATGGCTTTGGCGTATTGTACTGCCACATGGCCTAAACCGCCAATACCTGAAATAGCCACCCATTCGCCAGGTTTAACTTCTGTTTCCTTTAAACCTTTGTAAACGGTTACGCCAGCGCAAAGGATCGGAGCCATTTCTAAAAAGTTGGTGTTTACTGGCAGATGACCTACATAACGAGCATCGGCAATGACATATTCAGCGAAACCACCATCCACACTATAGCCTCCGTTTTGCTGGGTTTCGCAAAGCGTTTCCCATCCGGTAATACAATGGTCGCAGCATCCGCAGGCACTATACAGCCATGGCACACCCACGGCATCGCCTTCTTTCACATTATTTACATCAGGACCAACAGCCACTACATAGCCTACGCCTTCATGTCCAGGAATTAATGGCATTTTGGGTTTAACAGGCCAATCGCCTTCAACGGCATGTAGGTCGGTGTGACAAACGCCGCTGGCAATCACTTTTACCAAAATCTGGTTTCTACCCGGTCTTTTTACCTCAACTTCTTCGATTTGCAGCGGTGCTCCGAACTCGCGAACAACGGCTGCTTTCATGGTGTTTGGAAGCATAATTTAATTGATTTAGTGAACAATTATTGATGAATAAAAATAGCTGGATTGGTGTTTTTCAAAGCTGATGCAAATCAGTTTAAAATGAGATTTGAATAAGATTTGTTAAGCGTATTGGCATAAAAAAAGCCAGCAAGCCAATAGGCTCACTGGCAAATCAAACCAAAATATAAACTAAGAATTTATTTTGCAGTGCTAATAGGTTCAAGGTTATTCAGTTCCTCTTCTGTGAACAGCCTATAATGTATTTTAAATGTTTTGCCGAGGGGTGTTTCCAACGAAAACCCACCAACGCCAAAGCCATCCAATACATCTAAAGTAAAGTGCGAGTGCTTCCAGTATTCGAAAAGGTCCTTATCCACCCAAAACTCACATCCTTCTACTGTTCCAATGCATACATCGTGCATGCGTACGTAAAAACCACCTTTTTCGAAACACTGAGGCTGTGTGCCTTCGCAACAACCGCCCGCCTGATAAAACATCAATTCGCCATGCTTGGCTTTTAGTTCTTGTATCAGTTCTTTGGCTTTCTCGGTACTGTCTAATCGCTTCACCATTTTTTCTCCTTTCTGTTTATGTATTTAATAGATCCTTCGCTGCGCTCTGGATGACAAAGAAAGGGTTTGCTAAAAGAAGCCTAATTTGTTTTTGTTATAAGAAATCAGCATGTTTTTAGTTTGGCGATAGTGCCCCAACATCATTTTATGGTTTTCTCGGCCTACACCTGATTGTTTGTAACCACCAAATGGTGCTCCTGCAGGATAAGCATGGTATTGGTTTACCCAAATGCGGCCAGCTTGTACCGCTCTAGGCACTTGGTAAAGCTCATGCGCATCACGTGTCCAAACACCAGCACCTAATCCGTACAAGGTATCGTTGGCAATTTCTATAGCCTCTTCAACAGTTTTAAAGGTAGTTACGGCCAGCACTGGACCAAAAATCTCTTCTTGGAAAATACGCATTTTGTTATGTCCCTTAAAGATGGTTGGTTTAATGTAGTAACCTCCGCCTAGTTCACCAGGAAGTTCGTTAACCTCGCCACCCGCTAAAACTTCGGCACCTTCTTGTTTTCCAAGCTCAATGTAGGTTTTAATTTTTTCGAACTGGATTTTAGAGGCTTGTGCACCCATCATCACTGTTTTATCTAACGGACTGCCTACTTTAATGGCATTGGTACGCTCAATTACTTTGGCAATAAATCGCTCATAAATGTCTTCCTGTACCAATAATCTTGATGGGCAGGTACAAATTTCACCTTGATTTAAAGCAAATAGAACGGCACCTTCAACGGCTTTGTCCAAAAAGGCATCGTCTTCATCCATCACGGAGTTGAAGAAGATATTAGGTGATTTTCCACCTAGTTCTAAAGTTACTGGAATGATGTTTTCTGTAGCGTATTGCATCACTAAACGTCCGGTAGGCGTTGAACCTGTAAAGGCCGCTTTGGATACTTTAGGATTGGTTACTAAATGACGACCAAGCTCGGCACCAAAGCCGTTCACCACATTCACTACCCCTGGAGGCAATAAATCGCCAATCAGTTCCATTAACACCATGATGGAAGTTGGTGTGCTTTCAGCAGGTTTTAGTACCACGGTATTTCCAGCGGCTAGAGCAGGAGCAAGTTTCCAAATACCCATTAATAAAGGGAAGTTCCAAGGAATAATTTGTGCCACCACACCAATAGGTTCGTGAACAATTAAGGAAACCGTGTGCTCGTCTAATTCAGTATGGGAACCTTCTTCGGCACGAATTACCGAAGCAAAGTACCTGAAATGGTCTACGCCCAAAGGTAAATCGGCATTTAATGTTTCTCTAATGGCTTTACCGTTATCGATGGTTTCTACTGTTGCCAAATATTCCAAATTGTCCTCCATACGTTGGGCAATTTTATTAAGGATAATGCTTCTTTCTGTGGAGGAAGTTTTGCTCCAGGTTTTAAAGGCTTCGGCAGCAGCGTTAACAGCTAGCTCAAGGTCTTCAGGTGATGAATGAGCTGCTTTAGTGAATACTTTGCCATCAATAGGAGAAATATTATCGAAATATTTTCCATTTACTGGAGCCACAAATTGGCCATTGATATAGTTATCGTAGTGCGATTTAAACTCGGGTCTTTTTACAATTTGTTCCATGATTTTAAAATTTGGTTATTACAAACCTACGAGCATGGCCTTTTTGAGGATAGTAAAATAGTTTCAACCGATAGCACTATTGTTTCAGGTAATGTAATAGAATTGAAATAATGATATATTTACTTAACAAAAGAAGCACTAACTCGTTATTGCAATAAAGGGGGATGAAAAATGAACCACAAACTTGATTTGGTAAAGTTAAGCAGCGAATCAAAGCTGCAAACACTGGTAGAAAACAGGACATCGTATAGTTTGGAAAGATGCGAGCTCAATGTTTTTGAAACCTATACGGAATCGTACAAAGTACCTCTAACTTTTAACGATTTTGTAATTACAAGCATGTTGCGTGGCAAAAAAGTAATGCACCTCAACGAAAAGAAGGAGTTTGAATACTTGCCAGGTGAAACGGTGATTGTCCCTCCGTCTGAAACCATGCGTATTGACTTCCCCGAGGCTACAGATTTTAATCCTACACAGTGTATCGCATTGGCCATTGATAACCATCAGATAAAGCAGACCATTCGATATTTGAATGAATATTTCCCTAAGGAAAGTAATGGCGAGGAGTGGAAGCTTAATTACGATGAGTATCATTTCTACAACAATGAAGAAATTGCCTACCTCATCAATAAAATTATCAAAGTATGTTCTGATACTTCTAGAGAAAAGAATGTGTTAGCTGATTTGACCTTAAAGGAGCTTTTGGTGAGGATTATGCAAACCCAAAATTTGAATGTGTTGCATGGTGAGGCCGCTAGTCATAATCCATTGGCTTACGTGATTGGCTATATCAAATCTAACCTGAACGAAAAAATCAGCATAGAAAGTTTAAGCAATAAAGCCTGCATGAGCAAGGCTACATTTTATAGATTGTTCAAAAGAGAATTAGGCATAAGCCCTAACGATTTTATTTTGACTGAGAAAATGAAAAGGGCTAAGGAAATGCTGTTAAAACCTGGAATTAAAATAGCCTCCATTAGTTATGAACTAGGTTTTAGTGATGCTAATTATTTCATCAGGGCTTTTAAAAAAGTGGTTGGGATGACTCCTGGAGCGTTCCAGTCACAAAGTATGGTGTCGAGATTGAGTTTTTAAGAAAAAAGCGTAACAGTTACTGCTACGCTCCACACAAATCATTTAGTTTTTACTAAAATTCTTTTTCTTTTTTAAGGTTGTCTTCGTTCCTGTAATAATCATAAAGACTCCAGATTAATAAAATGACGCCTAAAGCCAATAATGGAAATTTTACCCAGTCGGCTCCATCGTTGAAGCAAATTACAGTGATGAACAAGGCTACCACGCTCAGTCTTTCTTTGTTTTCTATCGTTGTCATAATGTTTTTGTTTTAAAGTTTATACCCCATTAGTATAAGGAAACAGAAAACGTTACAAGAACGGAAACCAAAATTCGTCGTAAAAATTATAAATATCTATTATACAGGTGGTAAAGTTGAAACAAAAGTGGATGATGATCCCATACCATAGCGTGTTTTCTCTTATCCGTATTTCGGACAGTACAACAGCAAAAGGAATCATCCAAAAAATAGAAGCAATACTAAAATGCATCAAAAAGAATAAAAAAGAGGAGAGATATACCGTTTCCTTCTTACCCATGATTTTTAAAAATTTCTCCATCAAATAACCTCTGTAGGCCAGTTCTTCAAAAATAGCCGGCATAAGGGCTATGGAGAAAATCATAAGGTATTTGCTGTATGGATGCCCTATGTATTGCAAGCTATAAGAGGTTTCGGCTGTATTAAAAATGTTGGTATTGAGCCAGGGGATAATTTGGTTTACTCCGTAAGAAAAAATGACAGCAAATACGATAGCACCTAATAACTTGAGGATAGAGAAGTTTGGCCATTTTAAAAGTTGGATACCATCAGAACCCAGTAATATGAAAAACAGTACCGCACTAAGGGCAAATGCACCATCGAAAAAAAGAATGCTAGTAATACTCGAATCTACAGCATAAGCAAGTATGCACATCAATAATTCTACAGCCAAGAAAAATCCGATGTACTTTAGGTGCTGCTTACGTTGGTCTAGGAATTCTAAATCGCTAGCATTCTGCAGTTTTCCGCAAACGCTACAAAAGGAACTTGTCAGCGTAATTTGGCTATCGCAGTGCTGACAGTTTTTAAACGGCTCCGCTTCGGTTTCCAAATTTAGTTGATGTTTAGTTCTTTTTTAATCTTGTCGGCTTCTAGTGCCGCTTTGATACCTTTTATCAGCATGGCTATAATAATGATCTTTACAATAATACCTGATACGATAGAAGCGGGTTCAAGAATAGCATTGGCAATTTGAATAAATACATACAGGGATAATCCCGAAATTAAGGCTGGTAATGGTTTTTGCTTACCCCATACTGCTAATGCAAGGAAAATGGCAATTAAGATGACATATACAATGAGATGTGCCACAATTTCACTTTTGTCTTGTAGCATAAAGCCACCGATAATTGCTCCAAGGGAGAAAAGTCCGGCAACCCAGTATAAAGAGTTGGTGGCAGATTTAATGTTCTTGTGAAAATCCGCAAGGTCTATTTCCTTAATAGTTCTATGGCTGATAAAATCTCTTTGCTCGTCTTCCGTTCCTTTGAGAGGAAAACCGCAAGCGTTGCAGTAGCTATCGGATTCGGCAAATGGATTGGCGCAACAAGTGCAATTAATATTAGATGGAGCTTCCATAAATTTGTTGATGGTTAAGATGAGCTAAATATATACCATAATTAGCTCATTAACAAATTATAGGATATTACGAAAGCTCCTCTATTTTTGCTTTTAAATCTGCTATTTGTTTTTTGAAGATACTTCTGTTCATCCATTTCCCTAAAAAGATAATGAGTACACCTACAGGAATGAGAATATAAGCCTGATGGAGGAAATTGGAATGCGTCAATACATTGTCGAAAGTTTTGTAAACAGTAAGCTGATAGCACAATAGTCCAATGGGGGCGGCGATTGGTGCCGTAATATAACCCCATAAATTTTCTATTGCTAGTATTTTGGTAATGGCTTTTAAATTATCCTCTAGCACTTGTTTGGTGCTTAAGGAATAATCAATACTGGTTTTGATTTTCCGAAATTGTACGACCGCAAACATTCGGAAAACTTCATATAGAACAAATACTCCGATCAGTACGATCTTTAAATCTCTTTCCGCAAAGAGTGCTAAAGCTAAAATAGGTAAATCGATGATTCGAATCCATCTTAACTTCCATCTGAGTTTGAAAAGTAAATCTTGCAGAAGACTTTTAGAGGGATGGTCTAAAGTGAATTTTGAAATTAAATCATTTTGTTTTTTGGTCTGCATTTCGGACAACATTTGTTGCCATTCTTGTTGTAAGTCCATTTTATTTTTGAGTTAAAATAGTAGTCAATTGTTGTTTAATACGATGAAGTTTAACTGTGGTATTGCCTTTGGATAATCCCATCATTTCGCTGATTTCACTATTGTCGAAGCCATCAAGATGCAACATGATAATACTTCGGTCTATTTCTGCCAATTGTTTAATGGCACGATATAAGAAATCGGCTCTTTCCGAGAGTTCAGCTGGTTCAATGGAAATATCCCCTATGTTGGTACTTTCTTTAACCTGAGTAGCTTTTTTACGCTTGTTTAGAAAGGTGATTGCCACATTTAAACTAATACGGTATAGCCAAGTTGAAAATTTTGCTTTGCCTTCAAATCTCGAATAGGCACTCCAACTTTGCAGTACAATTTCTTGATAAAGGTCTTTGCGGTCCTCAAAATCATCAGCGTATAAGTTGACCACTTTAAGGATAATTCCTTTATGTTCTTCAATTTTTTGGAGATAAGCTTTCTCGGTCATTATTTCTTAGCCTTTGAAATTCTATTGGCTTTAAATTCATGGTATAGCTGAACCGCTACAATGATAAAAGAAATAGTTGCGATTGCCAACATTGGATATTTCAATATTGGGGGCATTTCTGTAGTAGAAAGGATAAGGATAAGAAATGCTGTTAAAGCAATTTTGCTGGGTTTTTTCTCTGCTGCGCTCATGTTGAAACTGTTTAATTTGTACAGTTAGTAAGCGCTAAGGTGAAAAAATTACAGAGAATGAAAAAAAATGCCACAGATACACAGATTGATGATTTAAAACTGTATATCTGTGGCGGAAAATTAAGGATTAGGGTTTAAATATCTCTTGCTATAAGTAATCCCCATTAAATCGTAGCGTTTAAACTGCGTTTTCAACCTATTTAAAAAGTCTGCATAATTCTTTTGCTCTTTTTGCGACCATTGGATTTCACTTAGCGCATCCATCCTTGGGAACAACATATATTCAACTTTGGCAGGGTTGGCAATATATTCCGACCATAAATTACCCTGAGCTCCCCAAATGTATTTTGCCTGCTCCACATTAAGTTCTGCTGGTACAGGTTCGTAGTTGTAAACCGTTTCAAGTGGCAAGAATTTATTGGCTGCTAAACTATCCTCTTTCATAAATTGCTTATGGTTAAGGTATAATTTTTCTTCAGGACTCATCACTACCTTTTGTTTTACTTTTGCTGCGGCAATACCACCTTTTTCACCACGCCAGCTCATCACTACCGCATTAGGGGCAAGGCCACCATCTAAAATCTCATCCCAGCCAATAATGGTTTTACCCTTGCTGTTCACAAATTTCTCAATACGATGGATGAAATAGCTTTGTAGAGCCACTTCGTCTTTGATGCCTTTCTCCTTCATGATCTTTTGGGTCTCGACAGATTGTTTCCACCATATTTTTGAAGCTTCGTCGCCACCAATATGGATATATTGAGAAGGGAATAGGTTCATTACTTCGGTCAGCACATCCTCTAAAAAGGAGAAAGTTTTATCGTTAGGCTGAAAAACATTATTGTATTTGTTCATCATTCCCCAAGTTTCGGCCACTTTGTAAGGCTTGTTGGGTTCGGTGCCAAACTCAGGATAAGCAGCCAAAGCAGCCATGCTATGTGCCGGCATTTCAATTTCTGGAATAATGGTAATATACCTATCAGCAGCGTACTTAATCACGTCTTTAATCTCTTCTTGGGTATAATAACCACCATGACGAATGCCATCTGTTTTAATTACCGCATTGGCAGGAGTAATTTTAACATCGTTGGGTAAAACCTGATATTTAATGTTTTCATTTCCTTTTCCAGGCCACAATCCAATAATACTACCATTGCGCCAAGCACCAATTTCAGTCAATTTTGGATACTTCTTAATTTCTATGCGCCATCCGTGGTCATCAGTTAAATGCCAGTGGAAATAGTTCATTTTGCGCATGGCTAAGTAATCGATGTACTTTTTAACGAACTCCACATCAAAGAAATGGCGGCTTACATCCAAGTGCATGCCGCGATAGACGAAGCGTGGATAGTCGGTAATCGCTACAGCGGGTATGGTTAACGTACTTGCTTTTGTAGTAGGTAGTAACTGGATCAAGGTTTGAGTACCATAAAAAACACCGGGATTTGAATTGCCGGTAAGGGATATATTTTGTGAAGAAACGCTTAATTCATAAGCATCATCAAATTTGCTTATGCCAGTATTAACCCCTAAATAAATGTAGTTTTCCGTTGGTTTAACTGAGGTGATGGTCAATTTAAATTGAAGATACTTCTCAAGATAATCATTAAAGAAAACTGCTGCGCTTCTAAGCGAATCGTTTTCAATAACAATTCTGGTTTGGGTGTTAATGCTAAAACCTTTTTGTTGAGATTCAACTTTTAAGGATACAGGTTTAGGAATAATGTTTACTTGTGCTATGGTGCATACGGAGATTAAAGACATTAATCCTGCTAATATGATTCTCTTCATACTCAAAAATAGTATTTATTTATAACTCTTCAATGATTATTTGAATGTTTGTGAGTTTTTATGCGGTTTTATGCGTATTTTTAACTTAAGGATTTTTGATAGTTGATTTCTTTCAAAAAGAAATATGTAGCAAAAAAATGGAGCAGTTTTTTAAGCCGCTCCATATATAAAATGTTTATTTGTTGGTTAGTACACTTTCCGTGAATTTAATCCACTCGCTACTTTTTACGGTATTATCGATGTAGTAATCTGGTTGGAGGCCAATATCATCGACTACCATTCCTGGGATACGATAGCTTTTGGATAAACCGTAATACAATTCAAAATCGGCACAAGGGAATTTAATGATGTGAACATTTGAAATGTCCAGCATGCCAAAGGTGGTTACCCCGAATAATTTCACCTTTTGACTTTGCTTTGCAGCCAATAAAAATTGTTCGGTAGTGCTGCCATTGCCTTCATTGATTAAAATACCCACACGTTTAGGATAGGTATAGATGCTATCTTGCTTGGTTACGCTTACGGGTTGTCCATTAAGACTTACAAATTTCCCTAGGGATTGTTCAAGTAAATCGTAATATCCTTTAAAACGTTTTCTCGAAGCTTCATCAAAATCTGGGTTGTTTGCCAAATCTATCATCCTTTGATTGTTCAATTTGGTAGATAGGAACTCAACCCCAACATTGCGTACTGGATTGGTGTATAAAAAAGGAAGAATTTCTTTGAAACTTGCATCACTGCCGCCACCATTATTTCTTACATCGATAATTAAGTTAGAAGTGCTCGAAATAAGCGCTTTGTTTATTTTAATGACGCTATCGATAGACTTCTTTTCGCTAATCTCGAATGAGGGAACACGAAGAACTAAGGTATTTGCATTTAGTTGTTCAAGAAATGGTTTTTGTGTTTTTAGCAGTTTGATGTTGAGTTCGGTGTCTGGATCATTCTGCAGGATAGGGAAGGTTCTCGTAAATTCAAATCTTCCAATCTGCAAACGGTTTTGGCCTTCTAAATTGATTTTGGTAAAGTTTTCACCATCTTTATTTTTAAGGTAGTATACTCCACCTTTTTCACCAAATTTTGTTTTTAGCTCTTTAACTTTCCAATTATCTGCAGTGGTTTCAATAATGAAGCCAATGTATTTGTCGCCCATTTTTTTGATTCCAATTTTGTAGGGTTCTGAAAACCATATTCCTTCGAAACCTGGGACTTTTTTAGTACTAAGATACTTTTCAAATTGTTTGAAATCGACGTTTACGATTTCTAAAGCCTCTGAATTCTTTTTAACAATGTTAGAGCTATCTACGCCATTAAAGCTCACCCCAATGTGGCCTTGCCTAAAAAATCTTACCCATTGGTTTAAAATCTGTGAACACTCTTTATTACTTGGAAGGTTTTTGATTTTCTCTAGGTATGACTTATTGTGTAGTTCATATAAATCTTTCCCCTTTTTAGATAGGATGTATTGAAATCCGGCATCATTTTCTTCGAAAGTTTTTTTCATCCAAAGAAAGCTGGTTTCGCAATTACAGTTTTGGGCATTTACGCTGTTAGCAACGAATAGTACGATTAAGAATAAGTATAGTTTTTTCATGATTTTAATTGAGAAGCCGCGAATATAGCATAGTTGGAGTTGAAAGGGCAAAAAAAATCCCGATAACTTTCGCTATCGGGATTTAATATTATGGGTTGGTTAAAGAATTAGCCTTTAGCTTTTTTCTCTTCACCTTCCATTTGAGATTTCAATTGAGCCAATACATCAAGATCACCTAATGTTGATTTCTCTACTGAATCTTTCACTTTTTTAACTGCAGAGCTAGCTGCTTTAGCATCTTTTTTCTTAGCTGCTCTTTCTTCAGCAACTACTTCTGCTTTAGCTTCTTCCCAGATACGAGCGTGAGAAACTACGATACGTTTAGCATCTTTGTTGAATTCAATGATTTTGAAATCAGCAGTTTCTTCAGCTTTCAAAGTAGTACCATCTTCTTTAGCCATGTGTTTTGTTGGAACAAAACCTTCAACGCCATATGGTAATGCAATTACAGCACCTTTGTCGGTTACTTTAATTACAGTTCCTTGGTGAATTGAATCTAAAGTGAAGATAGTTTCGAAAGTATCCCAAGGGTTTTCTTCCAATTGTTTGTGACCTAAAGATAATTTGCGGTTGTCAACATCAAGTTCTAAAACTACAACATCTAAAGTATCACCAACTTTGGTAAACTCGTTAGGGTGGTTGATTTTTTTGCTCCAAGAAAGATCAGAAATGTGGATTAATCCGTCAATTCCTTCTTCAATTTCAACAAATACACCAAAGTTAGTCATGTTTTTAACAACAGCTTGGTGTTTGCTTCCAACTGGATATCTTTCAGCAACATTTTGCCAAGGATCTTGAGTTAATTGTTTAATACCCAAGCTCATTTTGCGCTCATCTCTGTCTAAAGTTAATACTTCAGCTTCGATTTCGTCACCAACTTTCAAGAACTCTTGTGGAGAACGTAAGTTTTGTGACCAGCTCATTTCTGAAACGTGGATTAAACCTTCAACACCAGGGATGATTTCTAAGAAAGCACCGTAATCTGCAACAGTTACGATTTTACCTTTTACTTTAGAACCAACTTGGATTGCAGTATCTAAATTCTCCCAAGGGTGAGCAGTTAATTGTTTCAAGCCTAAAGCGATACGTTTTTTCTCATCGTCAAAGTCTAAAACAACCACGTTGATTTTTTGGTCTAATGCCAATACTTCTTTTGGATGCTCTATGCGGCCCCAAGAAATATCAGTAATGTGCAATAAACCATCTACGCCACCAAGATCGATGAATACACCGAAATCAGTGATATTTTTAACAGTACCTTCAAGTACTTGTCCTTTTTCTAATTTAGAAACGATTTCTGATTTTTGTGATTCTAGATCGTCCTCAATCAATACTTTGTGTGATACTACCACGTTTTTGAACTCATGGTTAATTTTAACCACTTTGAATTCCATAGTTTTACCTACGTAAACATCGTAATCACGGATTGGTTTGATGTCGATTTGAGAACCAGGTAAGAAGGCCTCAACACCCATGATGTCAACAATAAGACCACCTTTAGTACGGCTCTTAACAAAACCGTTGATGATTGTGTCGTTATCAAGTGCTTCGTTGATAAGCTCCCAAGAACGTTGGGTTTTAGCTCTCTTACGAGATAAGATTAATTGGCCATTAGCATCTTCAGGTGCTTCTACAAACACGTCAACTTTATCGCCAATTTTCAATTCAGGTAGATCTCTGAACTCAGAAGCAGAAACTAAACCGTCAGATTTGAAACCTACGTTTAATACTACGTCTTTGTTGTTGATAGATACTACAGTACCAGAGATGATCTCACCTTGGTTGATTTGATTGAAAGTATCGGTATACATTGCTTCAAACTTTTTACGGTCTTCGTCATTGTAGTTACCAAAAACTTTGTCGTCTGCATCCCAGTCAAAATCTTGATCTGGAGTTGCCAATTGTGATTTGATCTGTTCGATCGATACCGAATCAGCTTCTGACTCGATAGTTTCTTTTTGGTTCAAACGGGCGTCTGCACCTTGCAATTCGGCTGTTTTAGCCTCTAGTTCTTTTTCTGCTACTTGTTTTTTAGCCATTAATTAATTATCTCCTTTTTCCCTGTTTAGGGACGGCAAAGGTACGGATAATTTTAAAAAACCAAAACTATTTTGAAATAAATATGGCTGATATTTAATGAATTAAATTTTGCTTCGAGGGTTTTTAGGCCTTTTGTTTAATCTGTCGCTCCAAGCTTATCCAAAGATATATTCTTTTTTGAAAAATCACGGCAGTAGTTCGTGGCAAATACAGCCCCGCTATTTGCTGCAATCTTTTTGTCCCCCTTGCTTAAACCTCATAGGTTTCCCTTTGCTCCATGCTCATCAAACCTATGAGGTTTCCTCCACCCAAAAAGTATTTCCGCTGCTATCGGGTTTAATAACCTAAACCTATACAAAACATCAACTTTGCGTTCTTTGCGTAGCTCTTATTTTTCTTTGTGGTTAAATTCTATCTTTTGTAATCGCAAAGCACTTGTCAAGAATTGCTAAGAACGCAAAGATTTTATCTCCCGTCTAAAACCGTTTTACTCCAATTCTATTACCATATCGTTCTGATCCACCATAGTATTTGCGCTTAAGACCACCCTTTTTACTTTGCCCGCAGAAGGTGAAGATACCGTACTTTCCATTTTCATCGCTTCTATCACAAACAAAGGCGTGCCAGATTTAACTTCATCACCCTCTTTAACCATTATACTAGCTAAACTACCTTGTAGCGGGGCGCCAATTTGTTTGTTAGGATCGGTTGCCTTTTCATGGATAGGTTTTAGCGAAGTAATGGAATTGTCCTTTATTTTAATGGTTCGGTTGGTACCGTTAAGCTCAAAGGTCACCGTACGCAATCCCTCTTCATCGGCAACAGATACATAAATGAGCTTCACGTGGATGACAATACCTTTTCTTAATTGAATGCGCAGCTCCTGGCCAATTTCCAGAGGATAGAAAAACGCAGGAGTGGGAATTTCGGTCACTACACCATAGTTGTCTTTATGGTGATAATACTCATCATAAACTTTTGGAAACATCTCATAAGAGAGGTAATCTAGGAAGCTGCTTTCCGGATATTTTTCATAAAATCTATTGCTAGAAGCGGTAATGTCTACATCTGGTAGCAATTGAGCTTTAGGAGCGGGTATTTCTTTCTCATTTCGCAATACGATATTTCTTAACTTTTCGGGAAAACCTCCAAATGGTACACCTAAATCGCCCTTAAAAAAGCCTATTACCGAGGCCGGAAAAGAATGGTTTTGGTTTTCATCAAGTATATCATCAGCACTTAAACTATTTGCCGTCATAAACAGGGCCATATCGCCCACCACTTTACTGCTAGGCGTTACTTTCACAATATCACCAAACAATTGGTTAACGGTGGTATAGTTCTCTTTAATTTTTGCAATTTGATGGCCTAATCCAACGCCTTCTGCCTGTTGGCGCAAGTTTGAATATTGGCCGCCGGGTATTTCGTTGTCATATACTTCAGCGGTGGACGATTTCAAATCAGATTCGAAAGGGTAATACATTTCCCTCACTGCTTCCCAGTAGTTACTGTAATCGTTCAGGCTTTTTAGGTTCAGTTTATTTTCTCGCGGAAGTCCCTGCAGTAAAGCCGCCATAGAGTTTAAACTAGGTTGCGACGTTGTTCCACTGAATGAGGCCAAAGCACAATCAATGCTGTCAATGCCTGCTTCAATTGCCTTTAAGTAGGTGGCAATTTGAGTGCCTGCCGTATCGTGCGTATGCAAAGCAATAGGAATACTTACATTTTTGCGAAGTGCAGGAATCAATACTTCAGCAGCATTTGGTTTTAACAAGCCTGCCATATCTTTGATGGCTAGCATGTGTGCACCCGCATCTTCCAGTTTTTTCGCTAAATCTATGTAATAATTAAGGTTGTACTTATTGTTGTCTTTTCTCAATACATCTCCAGTATAGCATAAACAGGCCTGAGCAATGGCTTGGGTATGTTCAGAAACATAGCTGATGGCTGGCAGCATGGATTCTATATTGTTAAGCGAATCGAATATCCTAAAAATATCAATGCCATTTTCCCAAGCTTGTGCTACAAACTGTTGGATAATGTTACGAGGATAGGCCGAATAACCCACAGCATTACTGCCTCTAAATAACATTTGCAATAAAATGTTGGGCATAGCCGCTCTTATTTTTTGGAGGCGCTCCCAAGGACATTCGTGTAAAAAGCGCAAGGCAACATCAAAAGTGGCTCCGCCCCAAACTTCTGCCGAAAAAATTTCTGGATTTTCCAAAGCGAAACCGTTGGCCACTGCCAAAATATCTTGAGAGCGCATGCGGGTAGCTACCAAGGACTGATGGGCATCCCTAAAAGTAGTGTCCGTATATTGAATTTGCTGACCTACCCTTATTTTTTGTAGAAAAGCAGTTCGTCCAATCTCGGTCAATAAATCTTTTGAGCCTTTTGGGTGATGTTCGGTAAAGTTTGTTTGAGGAATGATGGGTGTCCTGAATTTTTTGTTGGGTTCAAAATTTTTCACATCAGGATGACCATTAACTTTGATATTGCCTAAATAGCGAAGCAGTTTGGTAGAACTATCTTTTAGTTTTTTGACTTTAAAAAGCTGTTGATGTTGGTCAATGAAGTTAACCGTACATTCACCTTTGATGAATTTTTCGTGTGTAATTACGTTTTGAAGGAATAGGATATTGGTAGTTACTCCTCTAATTTTAAATTCAGATAATGAACGGTGAAGTCTTTTTGCTACGCTGGATAAAGTTCGGCCACTGGCGGTAACCTTTACGATCATCGAATCGAAAAACGGGGATATTTTCATGCCTTGGTAAGCACTTCCCTCGTCAAGCCTAATCCCAAATCCTCCTGCGTTTCTGTAAGCAATGAGGGTTCCGTAGTCGGGTTTAAAGCCATTCTCTGGATCTTCTGTGGTGATGCGGCATTGAATAGCAAAGCCGTTAATGTGCACGCTTTCTTGGTTAGGGATACGTATTTTTGGGTCTGAAAGGGATACACCTTGGGCAATTAACAACTGGTTTCTGACAATGTCAATCCCAGTAATTTCTTCCGTAACGGTATGCTCTACCTGTATCCTTGGGTTAACCTCAATAAAATATACACGATTATCTTGATCTACTAGAAATTCTACCGTACCTGCATTATTGTAATTTACCGCTTTGGCAATATCAATCGCATAACCGTAAATTTCATCCTTGGTTTCTTGAGGTAGGTTAGGAGCGGGAGCTATTTCTACCACTTTCTGGAAACGACGTTGCACCGAACAATCTCTTTCAAATAGATGGACGATGTGACCATGATTGTCGGCCAACAACTGTACCTCGATGTGTTTTGGGGCTTCAATAAATTTTTCGATGAAAATAGTGCCGTCACCAAAAGCTTTTAATGCTTCGCTTGAGGCTTCCTTAAATGAGGAGAGTACTTTGTCTCTTTCCCTTACTACACGCATGCCTCTACCGCCTCCGCCAGCGGCGGCCTTTAAGATGACTGGAAAACCAATGGCTTCTGCTTTTTTTAACGCACTCTCTACATCTTCAGGATCAAGAATACCATCTTCAATCACAGGAACATTGATCGATCTTGCCAACGTTTTTGCAGCAATTTTGTCGCCAAGTTGTTCCATTACTTCCGGACTAGGGCCTACAAAGATGATCCCTGCCTCTCTGCATCGCTTTGCAAAAGTTACATTTTCACTTAGAAAGCCGTAGCCAGGATGTATAGCATCTATCTGATTGCTGATGGCAACGCTAATAATGGCCTCAATATCTAAATAAGGTTTAAGGGGTTCGGTGTCTTTACCGATTTGATAAGCTTCGTCTGCCTTGTAGCGATGTAAGGAGTATCGATCTTCAAAGGTGTAGATAGCAGTAGTTCTAATGCCCATTTCTGAGGCAGCTCGTAGTACCCTAATGGCAATTTCGCCTCTGTTGGCAACCAGCAACTTTTTAATGATTTTTTGCTCATTGGTAGTGTTTGCATTCATGTTTTTTACAGGTTTGTTTTAAATAATAGCGTTAGTCCGTTATTTTCCTAAGCTAACAGGTAACATTTAATAGAAGAATTATTTGGTTAGGCGCTGATTTTTACAGCTTTACAAATTTTATGAATTAAAATGTGAAATGCAATGTTTTTGTAAAAAACTTGTTACTTCTTTTGAGAGTAGTATTTTTTAGAATAAAAAAAGAGCGATGAACTTATGTGTTCGATCGCTCTTTTATTTTGGGGTGAGTATTTCTTATTTCGCTAAAGAGCTTAATATTTTATTTAATTTCTTTTTATCGCCAACATAAGGTTGCAAATCAAATAATTTTACCACCCTAAATTCAATAGGATGACTTTCACTTTGCAAAGAAATATAGCCGCCAGTTAAAGCTTTGCCATCTTGTTTTACTTTTGGATCGAAATTACCCACACCGCTACCGCCAATTTTTGGATGGGTATAAGTTAAAACGGTGTCGCCATTAATGATATGTTTGATAATAGAATCGCCCAATACTAAAAACTCAGCAGTTACCCATTGCTCGCCATGATAGGTTTTTGAACTGCTATTTAAGCAATGTGGGGTAAACAAGCTGTCCCTAATTTCAATCGTGGTTCCAGGCGTACAAACGTTGCCCGTTGGGCGCTCATCTTTACCATTCCCACCTAAAAATTGCCCTTCTATGGAAATGGGAAAGTTCTGGTCTTTGAGCATAGTTGCCGGGTCTTGACAATGCAACATCGCACCACTATTTCTTAAAGCCCATTCTTCTCCACCTTTGGCCTGCTGGCCAACAAATCTGTATTCTACTTTTAAAAGGTAATTGGAAAAAGGTTTCTTGTAAAAGATGTGTCCATATTGTTTATCGAAATTTTCATAGCCATCATATTTCACTTTCATCATTCCATTTTCTACATAAAAGGTATTGCCAAAATTCTCATTGTATTCATGCTTGGCAATTTTGATGTTCCAATCTTTAAGGTCTTTTCCATTAAAAAGATTGATCCACCCTTTTTGGGCAAAGCCATTCAATGAACAGGTGAGTAAAATAGTAAGTATTAGCAGTTGAAAGTGTTTAAGCATCTTGGTTAGAATTACATTTGAAATCAGAAAATTCTAAGATAAGGTAACGATGTTAAACTTGCAACAGTTAGTTTACCAGCTGCCACCAGCACCGCCGCCACTGCTACTTCCGCCACCCCAACTACCGGAAGAGGATGAGGAGGAAGATGATGATGAAGAGGAAGAAGAGGAGGAAGAACTGGTGCTGCGAACAAGTTTACTCAGTATTACCGTGCCCAAAAGAACTTTATGCTTGCAAAACTGACATATTTGCACACGTTCCGCTTCTCCAGCTTTGCTATAGGTAGCAGCCTTAAGTGTTTTTAATTCGGGCTCCGCTAATGTGGAGAAATGACATTTGTCGCAACGGATATAATTAATTGCTTTTTCCCCAGGCCATTCTACAATTTTTATTTCATTAGGTTTATTACCAAGCCAAATTTGATAGGTTTTTGCTTCTATCAGCTCTTCTTTATACTGGCCTTCACTCAAGTAAGGCTTGCCATTGCTGTTTTTATTGCGGTCTACCCTGTGATAGTTTTCCAAGCCTTCTGGAGCAATTAATTGTAGCCTCAATGCTTTATTCTTGGTGTATTGCTTAAATAGGCCAATGAGTGAGAATGGAGCAAAAGGCATTAAGAAGAGCATTTTGTTAAGATAGATTTGCATTGCTTCCAGGTAACTTGAAACATCTACATGCTGACTTTTGATGATTTTTCTGCCCGAGTTAAAGCGTAGGGTGAGGATTAACGAAGCAATGAAGGCTAGTGTCCAAGGAAGATATTTTAAATCAAATACCTTAAATACGTTTACCTCAAGAGAAACAAAAAGGAAAATACAAGCAAAAATTGCGAAAAAGATAACAAAGCATCCAATGACGATACTTTTGGCTTCGAAATCATCTTTTTTAATAGGGCGGTTTGCTTTTGGGATTATACGCTTTGTGAACTTAAAAAGTCCAAAATAAACCAAAATTACCAGTGCAATGGCAATTAAGCTTGTACTGTTCCTGTCTACAAAAGTAGGTGTTTTAGGTAGGAGGGAGTTCAGTTCAGCTACACCGCTGGGACTGCTTAATACTTGCTCAATCACTTTTGAAGCCGCTATGATTCCTCGGCCGTAATTTCCTTCCTTAAAATCGGGAACTAGTGCTTTTTCTCCAATTTGTTTTAAGCGAACGTCAGGAAGTAGGCCCTCAATGCCAGAACCAGTAATAAAACGGTATCGCCTTCGATCTTTGGCCACCAACAACAGTAAGCCATTGTTAGCTCCCTTTTTGCCAATGCCCCAAGTGTTAAATAGTGTATAGGCGAAATTGAAATCATCGTCCTGTGCGGTAAAATCGTTAATTACCACAATGGCGTATTCAACCTTGCCCGTTGCCTCAATCTGTTTGGCAATTTGGTTCAGCTCATCAACTTCACTGTAGGTTAAAATCCCATCAGGATTGCTCACATATTGATCTTGTCCTTGTTTTTTAGGATCTGGAATACGCTCTACCGTGTATTGCCTTGCCCAAACCGTAAGTGTAAGAAAACTTAAAATTAATATCGAGTAGATTTTGGTTTTAAGCATTCTTTTAAGGAGTTAGTGTGATAAAAAAGGTTTTACTTTCTCAAGCGCAAAGTTTAATTGTTCTTCTTCCGTAATCTCGGTGTTGTCAAGAATAATCGCATCTTCTGCACGGGTTAATGGGCTTTCCTCCCTAGTTGTATCTGCATAGTCACGGTGTGCCAAGTTTTCAAACACTTCTTCCAGCGTAATTGTTTGGTCGCCTTTGGCCACCATTTCTTTGTATCTGCGTTCCGCTCTAATTTTAGGGTCAGCCGTCATGAAGAACTTTACCTGCGCATCAGGAAATACAGCGGTACCAATATCTCGGCCATCCATCACAATGTTTTTGGATTTGCCCATGCGCTGTTGTTGTTTCACCATTTCTTTGCGAACTTCTTTAATGGCTGATACGGGACTAACCGCTTCAGAAACGGGCATTAATCTAATCTCTTCAGAAACTTCTTCGCCGTTGAGGGTGATATGAGACTCGTAATCTTTCGAATGGAAATTTAACTCAATATGTTGTAAGGCATCAATAATGGCATCGTGGTTTTCCAAATCTACGTGGTTACGTAAAAAATATAGGGTAATTGCCCTATACATGGCACCACTATCAATATAAATAAAACCTAATTTTTTCGCTAAGGCTTTTGCCAACGTGCTCTTTCCACAAGATGAATAGCCGTCAATGGCTATTACCATATTTTTTCTCATACTTGGCAAAGATAATACTGTTAAGTTTACTTAATGAAATTAAAGCTACATTTGTTGATATGTTACCAGATCAATCAGAAATACTAAAAGTTGTCAGTTTTAAAACGTCGAGGAGTGGAGGGAAAGGAGGGCAAAATGTCAATAAGGTTTCCAGCAAAGTAGAATTGATTTTCAATATTGATGATGCCCATTTTTTTTCGGAAGAAGAAAAGCAACGTTTAAAAGATAAACTTGCTGCGAGATTAGATGGTGAAGGTTTGCTGCATGTTGTTTCCCAAGAAGACAGAAGCCAGTTATTGAATAAGCAACGCACCATATTCAAATTGATCGCTATTTTGAAAGCTGGATTGGAAGTTCAAAAAGCAAGGAAAGCCACAAAAATTCCAAAAGCAATTAAGGAAAAGCGTTTAGCGAATAAAGCGCAACTTTCACAAAAGAAAGAGGGACGAAGAAAACTTAATTTCGATTAGTCAGTTTTTCTAGCGTTTTGCGTCATTGCGAGGCACGAAGCAATCTTAAAGCGATTAAGTATAAACTAAATTATGAGATTGCTTCGTGCCTCGCAATGACGTTTATCGGGAAGTATTGAAAAAAACAGCCACAGATTCACAAATAATGATATTAATTAAAATCTGTGTATTTGTGGCTAAAGAAAAATATCTTAGTTAAAACGATAGTACATCGAAATGCTGCCATATTGATGAGGTCTGGCATTGCTCTTAATTTCCTTCGATTGGAAAATCAAACTATAATCTATCGTAAAACGAGGACTGCTATAGTTGAAGCCCAGTTGCTGCGAAAACACCAAAGGCTTGGTGTCAAAAGTGACAGGGCTTTTGTCATTAAACAAACTGCCCTGAATGGTAGCATCGTAAGCCACGTAGTTTAATTGCGGCTTGGCATAAAAATAAAACTCTTTCTTTTTCAGTTTCTCTGTTTTGCTTTTATGGGCAATAGTGGCATTATAATGTGCCGAATTGAAAAGTTGATTAATATCCCCAGCTCTAAAAAGAACACCAATGCCTGCACCATTATAGGTTGTTCCAATATTGGCATAAGTGTCTAGAGTGAAATCTACAGAATTGCTACTGTTGCGATGAAGCAATTTGGCAAACTGTACATTAGCATTAGCGGCAAAATCATTAGCAATTTGATAATCCCAGCCCTGTACTTCGTAAAATCCAACAATGCTATGCAGCAAATCTTGGGCTTCTTTCCCTAAAGCATCGGGACCTACTACACCCACATTTAAGCCAACTTTTAAAAGACTTTCTTTCTTGTAAAAAAAGTTGGTTTGTACGCCGCCATATAAATAACCAGCAAATGGTCTGTCATGCGTTTTTGGATCTGGGCGATAACCCGAATAAGGATTGTACATTTTTTGACCTGCCGAAATTTCATAGGTAACCTTTTCCAAGTTGCCTTTTAATTTTTCTTGGTCAAGGGCTCTTCTAAAATAAACGAAAAGACCGTTGGTATAATAACGGTCTTGACCTACCCATAAATAGGCATCATTATCACTTTTAAAACCAAACTCGTTCTTATACTCTTGCGCAAAAGAACCATAAACAGTAGCTAAAATAGCAAGAGCGGCCAGAACGAGTTTTTTGTACATTTTTTAGTTGGTACTAGGTTTAGTTTTTATGCTTAAATCAATTGGGTTTTTAACCTTGTCTTTGGTCAATGCTAAGTTAATAACTTCTTGCATTTCCGTCACATAATGGAATTTTAAATCTTTGATATAATCTTCCTTGATTTCTAAAATATCCTTACGGTTAGACTTACACAGAATAATTTCCTTGATATTGGCACGTTTAGCCGCTAATATCTTTTCTTTAATTCCACCAACTGGAAGCACTTTTCCTCTCAAGGTAATTTCGCCAGTCATTGCCAAGTTCGATTTTACCTTACGTTGTGTTAATGCCGAGGTTAAGGCAGTCAGCATCGTAATACCTGCTGATGGACCATCTTTTGGTGTAGCTCCTGCAGGAACGTGGATATGGATATCGAAGTTGTCGAAAATATCATGATCAATGCCAAATTGCTGAGAATGTGCCCTAATGTAAGCCAAAGCAATTACCGCAGATTCTTTCATCACATCTCCCAAATTTCCTGTTAAGGTCAATTTACCTTTACCGGGACTTAAGCTTGCTTCAATGAAAAGGATATCACCACCAACTTGTGTCCAGGCTAAACCTGTAACTACACCAGCTACTTCGTTTCCTTCATAGGCATCCTTATCAAAAATAGGGGCACCTAATATGCGTTCAATATCTTCGGTATCTAAAGTAGGCTCGTAAGGCTCGTCCATGGCTATTTTGGTGGCCACGCCACGCACCAAAGAACCAATCTTTTTCTCCAAACCACGTACCCCGCTTTCTCTGGTATAATCTTCTATCACCTTTTCAATGAGTGAATTTTTCAACGTGATTTGTTTCGATTCTAAGCCGTGCACCTCTTTTTGTTTTGGTAACAAGTATTTTTTAGCAATCTCTATTTTCTCTTCAATGGTGTAACCATTCACTTCAATAATTTCCATACGGTCCAATAGAGCCGGTTGTATGGTGCTTAAAGAGTTTGCTGTAGCAATAAAAAGTACGTTAGAAAGGTCATATTCCGCTTCTACGTAATGATCATTAAAAGCATTGTTTTGCTCTGGATCAAGTACTTCAAGTAAAGCCGATGAAGGGTCGCCACGAAAATCAGAGCCAACTTTGTCAATTTCATCCAGTACAAACACAGGGTTGTCAGCACCAGCTTTTTTAATAGATTGGATGATGCGTCCAGGCATGGCGCCAATGTAAGTTTTGCGATGACCACGGATTTCTGCTTCATCCCTTACACCACCCAATGCCATACGAACATATTTACGGTTAAGTGCTTTGGCAATAGATTTTCCCAAAGAAGTTTTACCTACTCCTGGAGGCCCAACCAAACATAAAATTGGTGCTTTCATATCACGTTTTAGCTTTAATACTGCTAAATATTCGATGATACGTTGCTTTACTTTTTCTAAACCAAAATGGTCTTTATCTAAAACACGTTGAGCTCTTTTTAAGTCGAAATTATCTTTCGTAAATTCATTCCAAGGAAGGTCTAAAAGTAATTCCAGATAATTCATTTGAATGGAATAATCGGGAGCTGCTGGATTCATACGCCCTAATTTTTCCAGTTCTTTATTGAAATGCTGGGTAACGCTAGCATTCCATTTTTTCTTTTTACCTCTTGCTTGAAGTGCTTCAAATTCCAAATCAGAAGAATTGCCTAATTCCTCTTGAATGGTTTTTAACTGCTGGTTAAGGAAGTAATCACGTTGTTGCTTGTCTAAATCAGTACGTACTTTCGACTGGATCTGATTTTTAAGTTCAAGCATTTGCAATTCTTGCGTAAGTAGTTCCATCACCATCTCAGCACGTTTGCGCAAATTGCCCATTTCAAGCATTCGCTGCTTATCGGCCATTTCGGCATTCATGTTCGAAGAAATGAAATTGATGAGGAATGAAGTGCTTTCAATATTCTTTAAAGCAATACCAGCTTCACTTGGAATATTTGGCGAAAGCTGTATAATCTGGCTCGACATTTCTTTGATGGCCGCTACCAAATTCTTAAACTCTTTATCGTTCTTATGCTTTGTTTCGGTAAATTTAGCGACCACCGCTTTAATAAACGGCTCAGTTTGTACTTCCTCTACCAATTGGAAACGTTGTTTACCTTGGATAATTACCGTAGTATTTCCATCAGGCATTTGAAGCATTTTAATGATATTGGCTACGGTACCCACGCTATGAAGCTGGTCAAAAGAAGGGTCTTCAATCGAAACATCTTTTTGGGCCACTACACCAATCACTCTATCGCCTTTGTAGGCTTCTTTAATCAGTTTTATTGATTTATCTCTACCAACTGTAATTGGAATTACCACGCCAGGAAACAAAACAGTGTTTCTCAAAGGCAGAATAGAAAGTATTTCAGGAGTATCTTCATTGTTCATGTCGTCTTCATCTTGCTGCGACATTAACGGGAAAAACTCGGTATCTTCGTTTATAATAGGTAAAGTATTAAAATCAAACGGGTCTTGTTTGCTCATTCAGTTTGTATATTAAAATTGGGCGACATTATGACAGCATCGCCACCTTAAATTTATCAAATATATTGTAGCGCTAGTAGTTTCAACTCCTGTGCCAAAAATCAGAATGGTAGGTCACAAAACAGTTGTCATTTAAAAAACGGTAAAAAAGTCATGTGAAATAAATCTATTGAATAAAAATCATATTTGGCATAATTGTTCGTTTATTGATATTATTGCACAATAAAAGTAAATTAGTACAACATTTTAAAATTAACGATGGAGTACGTAGATTTACCTAAAACATTTTTAATGAAGTTCCTTACAAAATCTTATCTATTATTATTCGCTATTTCATTTGGGCTGCAAGTTCAGGCTCAAAGCAATTACGAGAAACAGGGTACACAGGCGTGGATGAAAGGCGATTTTAAAAACGCTGTCGTTTTATTGGAAAAAGCTGAAGGTAAGGATCCTGGTAATATTAACGTACTTAAAATGTTGGGTTATTCTTATTTTCAAAATGCTGATTTTGAGAATGCAATAGCTGCCTACACACGTTTAATTACCGTAAAACCTACAGATTATTCCGCATACTACTATCGCGGAAAGGCCAGATTGAATATTGCCAATGCGCCCAAAGAAGCTTTGAACCAAATGCGTGATAGCTTTTACAATGCAGCCATCAAAGACTTTTCTAAAGCGATGGAAATTAGTGGGGAAGAAGATGTTCAGATTTTGCAGAATAGGGGCGTAGCTTACAAGGATTATGGTATTTTTAAGTCTTACAAGATTAAAAAATCAGCAGAAAAAGCCGCTTGTGTGGCCCTTTTCAATAATTCTATCGCCGATTTCCAAAAAATCTTGACCATGCAGCCATTGAAAAAGGACGTTATTTCACTCATTGATTACGTGAAAGCGCAAATTTCTAGTTTGAAATAAAAGAAAAGACTACTTGCCAAAAGTTCCTACTATGCGGTAAACTTTTGGTGCCAACAGTTTTATTTTTTGAGCGCTTTGCACCATGTAAAGACTATCGGGATAGTATACAAGGGTGTCTATTGCGGTATAAAGACGGTTTTCAGAAGATTTATAGATTTTGATGCTGGTGATTTGATCACCAGCTTTAAAAATCTCCAGTTTTTTTACAGGGATTTTTTCATTTTTCGTGGTGTAAGATACTCCATTGTCCATTTGTTTAATGGCAAACTCACCACGCCACGATGCTTTGTTGATGTCAGCAGCTTCAAATACTGCCAATTCATTTTTCCAATGGGTTATTTTAACGGTTTTCTGCTCTGTTTCTCCTTTGGAAAACACTTGTTTGTTTATTGAAGGTGTCTTTTTTTGTAAGCGATTCGCTTCTTTTTCAAAGTAGCCTTTTAAATCAAAATATAAAAGTGCACCTACGCTTTTATTTTCTCGTTTTACACAAGAAAATAAGCAAAGCACAAGTGCACTTAAAATGTATTTTTTCATCTATTAATGATGGTTTTTGTTATACCAAACAATTGCCTGTCATAATTTCAGGAGCTGGTATTCCCATAATTTTCAATACAGTAGGACCAATATCTCCTAATTTACCATCGGCTATTGATTTGTAATCTTTGTCAATTAGAATACAAGGTACCAAATTGGTGGTGTGGGCCGTATTTACCGAGCCATCTTCGTTCAGCATAAATTCAGCATTACCATGGTCGGCAAGAATAATGAATGAATAGCCATTTTCAATACCTGTTTGGATTACCGCTTGGGCACAAGCATCAACGGTTTCAACCGCTTTAATTACCGCCTCAAAAACCCCCGTATGGCCCACCATATCAGGGTTAGCGAAATTTAAACAAACAAAATCAGGCCATTTGCTTTCTAGCTCCTTGGTGATGGCTTCTGTGATTCCTGCAGCACTCATTTCTGGCTGTAGGTCGTAAGTAGCTACTTTTGGAGAAGGAACTAAGATTCTTTTCTCATTTTCAAATTCCTTTTCTCTACCACCAGAGAAGAAAAAAGTAACGTGTGGATATTTTTCTGTCTCTGCTATTCTGATTTGGTTTTTGCCATTGGCAGCTAAAACCTCGCCCAAAGTATTGGTCAGGTCGTCTTTGGTGAAAACTACGTTTACATTTTCGAAACTTTCATCGTAAGTAGTCATGGTAACGTAGTACAAAGGCAATTTGTGCATTCCCTGCTCCGGGAAATCTTTTTGGCAAAGTGCCTGAGTAATTTCCCTACCTCTATCGGTGCGGTAGTTAAAACATATCACTACATCGCCCTCATTAATGGTTGCTGTTGGATTGCCTTGCTCATCCACCATCACCATTGGTTTGGTAAACTCATCGGTAATGCCTTCGGCATAAGAATGTTGAATGGCTAATTCAGGACTGGTAAATTTCTCGCCAATGCCATTTACCATCACATCGTAAGCTAATTTTACCCTTTCCCAGCGGTTATCTCTGTCCATGGCATAATATCTACCTACTATGCTGGCAATTTTACCTGTCGATTTTTCTAAATGTCTATCTAGAGTATTGATGTAATTTAAACCACCATTAGGGTCGGTATCTCTACCGTCTAAAAAGGCGTGAACAAAAACATCTGTTAAGCCATTTTCTTGTGCGGCATCACAAAGGGCCATTAAATGGTTAATGTGAGCATGTACGCCACCATCAGACACTAATCCAATAAAATGAACAGCCTTATGGTTGGTTTTGGCGTAAGAAAAAGCATTTAACAAAGTCTCATTACTATGTAAACTTCTGTCGGCGATGGCTTTGTTGATACGTCCAAGTTCTTGGTAAACGACACGTCCAGCACCTAAGTTCATATGGCCCACTTCCGAATTTCCCATTTGTCCAGCAGGCAAGCCTACCGCTTCACCAGAGGCCTCAAGTTTTGAATTAGGGTAATTAAGCAGTAGCGAATCGAAGAAAGGAGTATTGGCGGCATAGGCGGCGTCAGATTTATCTTTACGTCCATAGCCCCATCCGTCAAGAATTAACAGTACCAATTTTTTAGCTTCCATTTATTATCGTTTTGTTTTATCCTATGTTTTACGTTGTTTTGCAAATATACTTGAAATTAAGCCCTAAACCCAATATTTTATATTTAAAAACGGATAAGTGGCATAGTTTTGGCGGTACAAATGTTTTAGTTTTTAAGGATGATGTTTAAATCTATACTTGCGCTCATGGTAATGTTTTTGCCTTTTCAGCTTCAGGAGGCTACGCAAGGCGATATTGCTGATGAATTGGCAACGAATTTTAAGCAGGGTAACTCGAAAGAAATTGCCAAAAGCTTTGCGTCGTCCGTAGAACTCATCATTATTGACCAGGAAGATGTCTATAATAGAGCACAGGCCGAACAAATTCTTAAAGATTTTTTCCTGAAAAATCCACCTAGCAAATCCAGCATTATTCATAAACTCAGTAATAACCCAAATTATAGGCTTACCATTCTGTCTTTAACCACAAAAACAGAAAAGTTTAGGGTAACTGTAACCATGAAAAAGTCTTCTAACACTTTTCAAATCACGGAGTTGAGGATAGAGCCAGAGAGATAGTTCCTTATTGATATGCTTTTTTGCTATTTTTGTGGCAAATCATATCACATTGGATAAGAAACTAACTGATCTATTTATAAAAAATGCAATTGCCGAAGATGTTGGAGATGGCGATCACACCTCCTTATCTACTATTCCTCAAGGTACACAGGGCAAAGCTAAATTAATTGTAAAAGAAGAAGGTATTTTAGCGGGTATTGAACTAGCGCTAGAAATCTTTAATCAAATAGACGATACGCTAAAGGTAGAAGTTAAATTGCATGATGGCGAAAGCATAAAGCCAGGCGATATTGCTTTTACGGTAAGTGGCAGCACACATTCTATTTTATTGGCCGAGCGTTTGGTGCTTAATTGCATGCAAAGAATGAGCGGCATCGCTACCCAAACAAATCGCATTGTAAAACGTTTACAAGGATACAAAACAAAGGTATTGGATACCAGAAAAACCACTCCTGGACTAAGGTATCTTGAAAAATGGGCGGTGAGGATAGGTGGTGGTGTAAATCATCGTATAGGATTGTACGACATGATTTTAATTAAAGATAACCACGTAGATTATGCGGGTGGAATTAAAAATGCCATTACACAAGCCAACGATTATCTAAAGACTACTGGAAAAAAATTACAGATAGAAATAGAGGTAAGGAATTTAGACGAATTGCAGCAGGTGCTAGATATTGGCGGCGTAGACAGAATTATGTTAGATAATTTTGAGCCTGCTTTGCTTACACAAGCGGTAGCCATAATCGACGGAAAGTTTTTAACTGAAGCTTCAGGAGGAATTGTGGAAGAGAATGTGGCAGATTATGCTGCTTGTGGGGTTGATTTTATCTCGATGGGCGCCTTAACACATTCAGTAAAAAGCTTAGACTTGAGTTTAAAAGCTTTTTAAGACGCATAGAGATTTTAGTAAACATTCCAAAAGCAATTTTTTTAGTATCATTGTAGACAAATGATTTCAATCTATTCCATTTCTGCACTTATAGCAGCCTACCTGTTAGGGTCAATTCCTACGGCGGTATGGCTTGGGCAGGCTTTTTACGGTGTAGACGTGCGGGAGTACGGAAGTGGTAATGCTGGTGCAACTAACACTTTTAGGGTTTTAGGTAAAAAACCAGGTATCGTAGTAATGACCATTGATATTCTGAAAGGTTTTACTGCTACCAAGCTGGCCTATTTGATAGGCTTGTCTGTCACTGGTCCAAAATATTCGGCACAATTTGTTAATTACGAATTAGCCTTGGGCGTAATCGCCGTAATGGGACACCTTTTCCCAATTTTTGCTGGTTTTAGAGGTGGAAAAGGCGTTGCGACGCTTTTCGGGATGGTTTTGGCCGTCAATCCTTGGGCCGCATTGCTGTGTGTAAGCGTGTTCGTTACCGTATTGCTGATTTCTAAATATGTTTCCTTAAGTTCAATTTGTGCTGGATTTACTTTCCCATTGGGCACAGTTTTTGTATTTCAATCCTCTGTAAAAGCCGAAGTACTCTATAGTATATGTGTGTGCGTATTGATATTGGTTACGCATCAAAAAAATATAGAGCGTTTATTGAAAGGGAAAGAGTCAAAAGTCTATCTCTTCAAGAAAAAACAGGCCTAGCCTAAATAGCAAAACAAAATTAACCATTAAATAGTTATGCTTTGGGTAAAACAAATGTGTGAAACCTTTGCAATATCATGGTTTCATTGCCCAAATAAAAATATAAACAGATGAAAAAAACAATGCTTTTTGGAGTGGCAACGGCATTACTTGCCATCTCATCATGTTCCACAGTGCCTTTAACTGGTCGTAGCAGATTAAGTTTGGTAGATGATAGCCAATTGCAACAACAAGCAGCTATTGGTTATGCTCAATTGTTGAGCGATCCTCAAACTAAGGTAGTTGCCTCTAATAATACCAATGCTGCTATGGTAAAACGCGTTGGACAAAAAATAGCAGCAGCAGTGACGCAATACATGAACCAAAATGGTTATGGAGATCAAATTAAAAATTACAAATGGGAATATAATTTGATTGATAGCAAAGAGATTAATGCTTGGTGTATGCCTGGTGGTAAAATTGCGGTTTACACAGGTATTTTACCAGTAACCAAAGACGAAGCTGGATTGGCTACGGTAATGGGGCATGAGGTTGCTCATGCTATTGCGCAACACTCTGCTGAAAGAGCATCGCAAATGACCGTTGCACAAGGTTTAGGTGCTGCGGTTGGTGTAGCTAGTGCTAACTCTAAATATTCACAATACATTAATGCCGCTTATGGTATCGGTGGACAGCTTACTATTTTAAGCTACGGAAGAAATCAAGAATTAGAAGCTGATAAAATGGGTTTGTCTTTTATGGCAATGGCTGGATATAATCCAAGTAATGCGGTGGCATTTTGGCAAAGAATGGCACAAGCAAGTGCAGGTTCTCAAAAACCACCCGCTTTTTTAAGTACGCACCCTACGGATCAAGCTCGTATTGCTCAAATACAAAGAGATTTGCCAGCGGCAATGAAATACTACAAAGGAAAGTAGAAATAAGTATAAGGTATTAAGTTTAAGGTTTAAAGTTTGGATAATTTATAGTTCAGACTTTAAACCTTTTTTCTTTTAGAGAATCCGACACTAACCACTAACCACTAACCACTAACCACTAACCACTAGAAAGTACGCTCATTATTGCCGAAGCCTTAAGTAAGCATTCTTCATATTCCTTTTCGCTTTCTGATTGATAGGTGATGGCGCCACCAACCTGAAAAGAAAGGTATTTGTTGGTAGTGTTATAAAGGATGCTTCTGATCACTACGCTAAAATCAAAATTGCCATCAGGACTGATATATCCTAAAGAACCGGAATAAACCCCACGTTTGCTCACTTCATATTGATCAATGAGTTGCATGGCTCGTAGTTTTGGTGCGCCTGTCATGGAGCCCATAGGAAAGGTATTTTTGATGGCGTCTACAAAATGCACATCGGGCGAAAGCTCACAACTAATGCTCGAAATCATTTGGTGTACTTGCGGGAAACTATAAATGCCGAACAATTCGTCAACTTTTACGGTTCCTTTTACGGCGCTTTTGGTAAGGTCATTCCTAACTAAGTCAACAATCATGACGTTTTCGGCCTGTTCCTTTTCGCTGTTTCTAAGTATTGTTTTAATCTGGTTGTCTTCTGAGGGGTTTTCGCTTCTTTTAGCCGTTCCTTTAATGGGTTGAGAGGTAAGTTGACGGCCATTTTTAGCTAAAAATCGCTCTGGCGTAGCCGATAAAACAAACTTGTCTCGAATTTTAAGGAAACCAGAGAATGGTGTGGGGGAAACGGCTTTGAGCTTATTGTATACCAATAGAGGATCTATTTCAGCATGGTCATCAAAGAATTCTTGGCAAAAATTCATTTCATAAACATCGCCACGTTTGATGTGTTGTTTGATGCTTTCTAATTTATCTAGATAAGCTTGTTTGCTCAATCTATTTTTGATGCTTACGGAAGCCGTCAGCGATTCTTCTGTCGTTTTAAGTCGAAGGATTTCATCTACAATAGTTTGAGTTCCTTTAAGAACACTGATTTGGTCGTCCTTGATTGAAATAAGGTATTGTGGAACGAAAAAGTATAGGTCGGGGAAGTTCAGTAAATCTGTTTTTGATTCTTCGAGTACTTCTACTTCATTTTTTAGATCGTAGCTAAGCAAGCCGAACATCCAATCTTGATGTTCCTCTACAAAGGCTTTTAATGTAGGAAAAGCTTGACCTACGCTGGCAGTCAACTCTTCCTTTATGCCGAAAGCGATTAAGCAATCGTGCTTGCCATATTTATCAGCATAATGGTGCGAATCTAAATAACTGCAAACTTCAAAACTAGCAGCGTACTGAAGTGCTTTCTGTTTAAAAACCTGAATTTGGGTAGAGTTCATCTTTATACTGCAAAGTTAAAAATGTAAAATGAAGTGAGAGCATGTATACATTCATTAATTTCTGTAACCCAAATTATTTTCAACTTCGATCTTTGGATGATGAATAAACAAAAAATCCCGTTGTGAATAGCAACGGGATTTTTGATGAAGATTAACTTTGTTTTATTTCAAAGTTAACGTTTGTGTTCTATCAGGACCAACTGACAAATATTTAATTGGCACTTCTAATTCTTTTTCTAAGAACTCAATGTATGATTTTAACTGTGCTGGAATTTGATCCAAAGAAGTGATCTTCGTTAAATCAGTTTTCCAGCCTTCTATTGCTTTCAACACAGGTTTTGGCTGTACGGTAATAATGTCATACGGCATGTAGTCAATGGTTTCTCCATCATGCTCGTAATGCGTACAAGCGTAAATAGTATCAAAACCATCCAATACGTCAGCTTTCATCATGATCAATTCGGTTACGCCATTTAACATGATGGCATATTTCAACGCGGGAATGTCAATCCAACCACAACGACGAGCTCTACCGGTAGTTGCACCAAACTCATGACCTACTGCACGTAAAGTTTCACCAGTTTCATCAAACAATTCGGTAGGAAACGGGCCGCCACCAACTCTGGTACAATAAGCTTTAAAAATTCCGTAAACATCGCCAACTTTATTAGGAGCAATACCTAAACCAGTACAAGCACCAGCGGTAGTAGTGTTAGACGAGGTTACAAAAGGATATGAACCAAAATCAACATCTAATAAAGTACCTTGAGCACCTTCTGCCAATACTTTCTTGCCTTCTTTTAAGTAACCGTTTACAAAATGTTCGCTATCTACGTGTGGAATAGATTTGATGAATTCGATCGCTTCAAAAAATGCAGCTTCTTTTTCTGTTAAATCGTATTCAAACTCGTAATGAGAAAGAATTTCTTTGTGTTTTTGTACCAATTTCTCATATCTTTCCTTGAAGTCAGGTAGCGTGGTGTCACCCACACGGATACCATTACGGCCAGTTTTGTCCATGTAAGTAGGGCCAATGCCTTTTAAGGTAGAACCAATTTTACCAGCACCCATTTTTTGCTCATTTGCAGCATCCAATAATTGATGAGTTGGTAAAATTAAGTGAGCTTTACGAGCTAATACTAATTTTCCTGCACCTACTGGATCTTGACCAGCAGCTTTTAGATTGTCTAATTCTCTTTTTAAAATGATTGGGTCAATTACTACGCCATTACCAATAAGGTTCATGGTTTTGTCATTGAAAATCCCAGAAGGGATGGTGTTTAGAACGAATTTTTTGCCATCAAATTCTAGGGTGTGTCCAGCATTTGGTCCGCCTTGAAAACGGGCAATTAAATCATATTGTGGGCTAAGAACGTCAACAATTTTTCCTTTACCTTCATCGCCCCATTGCAGGCCTAGTAGTACATCTACTTGCGTCATTATTTTAAATTAAGAGAATAAGATTGGTTATATGTGATTAATTAGTTTGTGCTTTGTTTTTGATGGTTGCAGCAGCACTGCAATCAAAACATACCCCATAAAGGTTTAATGAGTGGTGTTTGATGTCGAATTTCAAAAGATCGCCAACCATGCTTTGGATTTGCCCAATACGTGGATCGCAAAACTCTACCACTTTACCACAGTCAATACAAATGACGTGATCATGTTGGTGGTAACCATACGACTTTTCGAACTGCGCCATGTTTTTGCCAAATTGGTGCTTGGTTACCAAATCACATGAAACCAGTAACTCCAATGTATTGTAAACAGTTGCTCTACTTACACGGTATTTTTGGTTTTTCATGTGGATATAAAGGGTCTCCACATCAAAATGGTCGTCTCTTGAATAGATTTCTTCTAAAATAGCGAAACGCTCAGGGGTTTTTCTTAAGTTTTTGTTTTCGAGATAGGCTTCGAAAATCTTTCTTACCAACTCGCTTGTATTCTGTTCAGACATAGTTTTTAAACTCCAACCAAAGGTAACTAATTGATTTCACACATTAAACGATTTGAGGGATTTATGTTGATAAATTACGTTATTGTTAAATTGTTTTGACGAAAAAGACTTATGAAGTTTTTAAAACTTCATAAGTCTCCTTTACAGTCACTAACAACTAACCACTAGTAACTAGCTACCTTTTAAGCATCAAACCTGGTTACTCCAGTGACGCCTTTTACTTCCAATAGGTTTTTAATGAGGTTGTCCAAGTGCTCTTTATCATTCACAAATACTTTGATAGAACCATCGAAAATACCATCATTGGTGTCAACGGTAATCGAACGCATGTTTACTTTGAAATCGTTGGAAATTACTTTAGTAATGTTGTTGATCAAACCTACATCGTCGATACCTACAATATGTAATCCTGTTAAGAAGGTCAATTCATGTTGACGGTTCCACTTAGCCTTTACTACCCGGTAACCATAATTAGCCATCAACTGCGCTGCATTTGGACAATTGGTACGGTGTATTTTAATACCTTCGTTAACAGTCACAAAGCCAAAAACATCATCCCCAGGAATTGGGTTACAGCAAGCGGCAAGAGTGTAGTCAATTTTCTGAAGATCTTCACCAATAAGCAAGATATCCGATTCTGGACCTTTTACTTTTTTCAATAAAGCATCTATTCGCTCATTGTCGCTAACTTTTTCGGCACCTCTGTTTTCAATTTCTTTTTCGCTGGCTACATATTCCCTTAAATCTTTAAGCTCAATTTTGCCTTGTGCTACGGCGATAAACAAATCTTGAGTAGATTGTAGCTTAAAGAAATAACTGATTTTATTGAGATTGTCGGTGTTGTAAGTAATCTTAAGAGACTTCAATTTGCGCTCCAATAACTCTTTTCCTTCCTCGGCAATTTTGCGTTTTTCTTCTTTTAACGAAGATTTGATTTTCGATTTTGCTTTTGCAGTAACTACAATACTTAGCCAATCTTCCTTAGGCGTTTGCTTGCTCGAAGTAATGATTTCAACCTGATCGCCATTCTGCAACTTGTACGACAAAGGAACCAGTTTATGGTTCACTTTAGCGCCAATACATTTAGCACCAATATCCGTATGGATCTCAAAAGCAAAATCTAAGGCTGTTGCACCTAGTGGAAGTTGTAACAAAGCACCCTTTGGCGTAAAAATGAAAATCTCATCAGAGAAAAGGTTCATTTTAAAGTCGTCTAAGAAATCCAATGCATTCGATTCAGGATTGCTCAGCATTTCCCTTACCTTTTGGATCCATTGGTCAAGGCCGTTATCGTTGGTGCTTTCTTTGTATTTCCAGTGCGCAGCAAAACCTTTCTCGGCAATCTCATTCATCCGCTGGGTACGTATTTGCACCTCCACCCATTGTCCTTTAGGTCCCATAACTGTAGTATGTAGGGATTCGTATCCATTACCTTTTGGAGAAGATACCCAATCGCGTAAACGATCAGGGTTAGGGCGATATAAATCGGTCACAATCGAATAAGCTTTCCAACAATCGGCTTTTTCACTTTCTGGTGGACTATCCAAAATGATTCTGATGGCAAAAAGATCATAAACTTCCTCAAAAGGAATGTTCTTTTTCTTCATCTTATTCCATATCGAATGGATGGATTTTGGACGGCCATAAACATTTGCTGTAAGACCTTGTTCTGCTAAAATATCATTAATCGGTTCAACGAATGACTTTATAAAAGCATTTCTTTCTGCCTTTTTCTCATTTAGTTGGGTTGCAATATACTTGTAGGTGTCAGGCTCCAAGTATTTCATCGATAAATCTTCCAGCTCTGATTTGATGGCATAAAGGCCTAAACGATGCGCTAATGGAGCATACAGATAAATGGTTTCGGAAGCGATTTTCAACTGCTTGTGACGAGGCATGAAATCCATTGTACGCATGTTGTGCAACCTGTCTGCTAATTTGATCAAAATTACCCTTACATCGTCTGCAAGAGTGAGCAACATTTTTCTGAAATTTTCTGCTTGCAGAGAGCTATTGGTATCGAAAACACCTGATATTTTGGTTAGTCCGTCAATAATTTTAGCTGTTTTTTTGCCAAACTCACGCTCAATATCTTCTAGGGTGATGTCGGTATCTTCCACTACGTCGTGCAAAAGCGCACAAACAATAGAAGTGGTTCCTAGTCCAATTTCCTCGGCAGCAATTTGTGCCACCGCAATAGGGTGGTAGATGTAAGGCTCGCCAGATTTACGACGCATGTCTTTATGACTTTCTAAAGCCATATCAAAAGCCTTGCGTATTTCCTTTTTGTCGCCTCTTTGAAGGGTTGATTTACAGGCACGTAGCAGTGCTCTATACCTCTTTAGTATTTCTTTTTTCTCGGCTTCTAGATCTATCACTAATGTGTTCTTCATTTGTATTTTCTACGTAAAATTATAACGTATTTAAACTTTAAAATGCTATATTGGGTTGTAGTTAAAGCGAATAAGCGAAAATAGCTTTAACTTTGAACAGGCATAAATTTATGAAATTTTATCGTTTTTTTGCTCTTTCAATTGTCATCATTGCTGGTCTTAGCGCAAAGGCTCAAGACAGCACGGCAAAAGCTATTTGGCCAAAGTTGGGCAAAAATGATACCATTAGGGTAGCTGCCACCAACGATGGGGGATACATGATTCCATGGATTGGCTTAAACGAAGTAGTGATCATAGGACAACGTATCTGGAAGTCGCCGCAAGAACAGGTGGCTTACAATAGGTTGAGATATAATGTGTTAAAAGTGATGCCTTACGCCTTATTTGCCAAACGTAGATACGAGCAACTGGAACGGGATTTAGCAGTGGTTGGCGATAAAAAGGAACAAAAACGTTTGATCAAAGAATGTGATAACGAAATAAAAAAAATGTTTAATACCGAAATCAAGGAATTAACCATTACACAGGGACAAATATTAACTAAATTAATTGATAGAGAGGTAGGAAGAACCACTTACGATATTGTGAAACAGACAAAGGGTAAATTTGCGGCTTTTTCATATCAACTGGTTGCACGAGTAGTAGGGCACAATTTAAAAAATACCTACAGCGTTGATGAAGATAGAGATATCGAATCCATTATTAGAGGCTCCGGCTACTATCAGTAAGTTTGAGAAAATGAATTTAAAACCAACAGTGTATCCGTTTAAGGTTCGCCTAATCAACGGAACAGAAAAAAACTTGGCCGACTATGACGGTAAAGTATTGTTGATTGTGAACACCGCTTCAGGCTGTGGTTTCACACCCCAATTGAAAGATCTACAACAAATCAGAGATGAATTTTCCGATCAAGGTTTTGAAATTTTAGGTTTCCCTTCCAATGATTTTGGAAAGCAGGAACCGTTGGATGGAAAAGCAATCAATGAATTTTGTGAAGTGAATTACGGCGTGCAATTTCCCATATTTGATAAAATCATGGTGCGAGGTAAGGAAGCCCATCCCTTGTTCAAGTTTTTGGCAGATAAAAAACTGAACGGAAATGTGACTTCTACACCACGTTGGAATTTCCACAAATATCTGATCAATAAAAAAGGCGAAGTAGTGGAGTATTTCTTTCCTTTCACGAAGCCAACTTCTTCTAAAGTGAAGAAAAAAATTCAACGTCTTTTAAACGAGCAATGAGCAAATGATGGAGTGGGTAAGTGATAGAATTGTAAAATGTCATTTACTCATTCAATATTCACTCATTCAAAATTAATCATATGAAATTAGATTTATTGGTTTTGGCCGTGCACCCCGACGATGCGGAATTGGGATGCTCTGGTACCATTATTAAACATATTGCACAAGGAAAAAAAGTAGGGATTATTGATTTTACGCAAGGTGAATTAGGAACAAGAGGGACTATTGAAACTCGTGCTGCTGAGGCGGAAGCTTCCTCTAAAATCATGGGGCTACATGCTCGAGAGAACATTAAAATTAGGGATGGTTTTTTTAAGAATGATGAGCCACATCAGTTAGAGGTGGTGAAAATGTTACGTAAATACCAGCCTGAAATTGTTCTGACCAATGCTTTGTACGACCGTCATCCCGATCACGGTAGGGCGTCTGAATTGGCAAATGATGCGATTTTCCTTTCAGGTTTAAGAAAAGTGCAAACTAATTTAGAAGGGGTTGAACAGCAACCTTGGAGACCACGATTGGTTTTACAGTATATTCAAGATACCTACATTAAACCAGATATTATTGTAGATATTTCTGAGCAGATGGAGCAAAAGATTGAGGCTATTAGGGCATTTAAAACTCAGTTTGATAGCCCAAGTGAAGATGAACCTCAAACCTATATTTCTACGCCAGGGTTTCTGCAGTCTGTAATTGCAAGAGCAAGAGAAATGGGTAAAAATATCGGTGCAGAGTATGGTGAAGGTTTTACTTCTAGAAAACTTTTAGGATTGGATAATTTATTCGATTTAAGATAGAAATGCTGCAATAGCCAACAATTTTGGCCATTTATTGTTGTTTAAAGTATTGAAAATGCCATATAATGGTTTTTGATTTTTAACTTTCTACTTTAAATTTTAAAAAATGGCCAATCTATTTTCCTCTTTAAAAAACGCTTACCAACTCTTTAAAAGCGTAGATTTCCAAAAACTGGATACCCTTTCTAAAAAGGTGGACCTCCCCAAAATGGTAGAGACGATTTCTAGTCTCGATGATAAACAATTGCAGGGAATGATGAAAATGATGGGTGGCAATTCTCGTAAAAAGGAATTACCTCCAATTGAAGGAGATTTTTATCAATTGGGTGAAGAAGCCCTTAACGAAGAAGACAGAGCGCTGCAATTAAAGGTGCGTACTTTTCTAGAGAAGGAAGTAAAGCCTATTGTCAATCATTATTGGAACAGAGCTGAATTCCCTTTCGAAATCATTCCTAAACTTGCCGAACTTAATATTTGTGGCTTAACTTATAAAGGCTATGGCTGTCCAGGAAAGTCTAATTTAATGGAAGGCATCTTGGCGATGGAAATGGCTCGTATCGATACCTCGCTATCTACCTTTTTTGGGGTTCAAAGTGGCTTGGCTATGGGATCCATCTATATTTGTGGTTCCGAAGAACAGAAGCAAAAATGGTTGCCCTTAATGCAGAAATTTGAAGTGATTGGTGCTTTTGGCTTAACGGAACCTGAAGTTGGCTCGGCTGCGGCTGGAGGATTAACCACAACCTGTAAAAAAGTTGGTGATGAATGGGTATTAAATGGTCAGAAGAAGTGGATTGGAAATGCGACTTTTGCCGATATTTTGATCATATGGGCACGTGACGAGGATAGTGGTGATGTGAAAGGATTTATTGTGAAAAAGGATAATCCAGGGTTTGCTGTAGAAAAAATGGAAAATAAAATGGCCCTGCGTATCGTTCAAAACGGTTTAATCACTTTAACCAATTGTAAAATTACCGAGAGTGATCGTCTGCAAAATGCAAACTCATTTAAAGATACGGCCAAGGTATTGCAAATGACTAGGGCGGGGGTAGCTTGGCAAGCGGTTGGCTGTGCTCGCGGTGCTTACGAAAATGCCCTCGATTATACCCGTACCCGCAAGCAATTTGGGAAACCTATCGCCTCTTTTCAATTGATACAAAATCATTTGGTGGAAATGTTGTCGAACTTAACTGCTATGCAAACGCTTTGTTTCCGCTTATCTCAATTGCAAGATCAAGGTTTGTTGAAGGATGAACATGCTTCTTTAGCCAAAGTGTTCTGTTCGCTTCGTACCCGAGATGTAGTGAGCAAAGCAAGAGAGGTAATGGGAGGTAACGGAATTTTGTTAGAGTATAATGTAGCCCGTTTTGTAGCAGATGCTGAAGCCATTTATTCTTATGAAGGGACCAAAGAAATCAATACCTTGATTGTGGGCAGGGCTATTACAGGTTTTTCTGCTTTTGTTTAAACTTATTTAGATTTACAAGTGCATATCCCCCTCTTTGAGGGGGCAGGGGGAGGAATTTGTTAGAGATTGCTTCGTCGTACCTCCTCGCAATGATGTGACGTTACCTTAAAATAAACCAACACTATTTAAGCGGCCATTTAAGTAATCCAACATTTCCCATGGCACTTTTTTCGTACAATGCAAAACAGTTTTGATTGAAATGTGCATCAAAATTAACGTCGCCGGGAGAGAGGTTGGAAGGAACTTCTTTGCCTTCTAAAAAATAATAGACCTTAGTGTTGCCGTATTTATTGTGCGGCATCAAATCGCCATATTCTTGTAATTGGGCTGCTGTGGTATCTTTTACCGTAACGGCATAAATGCGTTGTACTGGGCCAGTATTGTTTTCATTTCGATAGCTGGCAATTTCTTTAAAACCGCCTTTCAAATCTTTAATGCCAGATTGTGTGAAGGTATCTTTAAGCATCCAGCCAATAAGTAAAATAACCAATGCTGCAATAAAAAACTTAGTGCCAATTTTTTTCATGCTCCGAAATTAGTTCAAATAAGCACTTGTTTTGTTGTTGGTAAGTCAGGAAATATAAAAGGCTGTCTAAGAGATTAGACAGCCTTTTGTTTTTTTATGGTTAAAGCGTTGGCAGTATTTTACGCATCACCTCAATTCCTTCGTCAATATGTTGTTTTTCGATACATAAAGCTGGTCTAAAACGAATCGTTTGATTGCCACAACCTAAAAACATCACATTGCTGGCCATTCCTTTTTCGATGAACTTGTTGCGCATTTCTTTTTCAGGGAAATCGAAAGAGCATAATAAACCTCTGCCACGTACATTACTCATTTTTTCGTGCTCATTGGCAAGTGTTTCAAGCTGGCTTTTTAAGTATTCGCCTAAAGTAGCGGCATTATCGCACAATTTGTCTTCTTCGATGATGTTTAAGATTTGTGTAGAGCGTACCATGTCTACCAAATTTCCACCCCAAGTGGAGTTGATTCGCGAAGGAACATTGAACACATTGCCTTCTACTTCATCAACCTTGTTGCCTACTAAAATACCACAGATTTGCATTTTCTTTCCAAAGGCGATAATATCTGGTCTCGCCTTTTCGCTAAAATGTTGGTGGCACCAGAATTTTCCAGTTAAACCTACACCTGTTTGTACTTCGTCGTAAATCAGGAAAGCCTCATTTTCGTCTGCCAGTTGGCGAAGTTGGATTAAAAATTCCTCTCTAATATGATTGTCTCCACCTTCAGACTGAATTGGTTCAATAATAATGGCACAAATGTCATCTTTATTTTCAGCGAAAGCTTGTTTGATTTGAGCAATAGAAGCCGCTTCGGTTTCTTGGGCCACGTTTAAATTATCGCCGCTTAGCGGAAATTTAACTTGCGGCGTACTTACCCTTGGCCAATCAAATTTGGCAAACCATTTGGTTTTATCTGGTAGCGTATTGGTTAAGCTTAAGGTATAGCCACTACGACCGTGAAAAGCTTTTTCGAAGTGAAGTACTTTAAAGCCTTTTTCTTCTTTATAGCCCTTTTTGAAATTTTTCTGCACTTTCCAGTCCATCGCAACTTTTAAAGCATTCTCTATCGCTAATGCCCCACCTGCAATAAAAAAGGCATGTGGTAGGTAATCGGGGATACCTACTCGAGAGAAAGTATTTACAAATTCAGCGTATTGTTGGGTATAAACATCTGAATTGGAAGGGTTGGCTAGGGCCGCTAAGAATAGGTTGTGTTTGAAGGCTTCGTCGTTCACCATTTTGGGGTGGTTGTAACCCAAAGGAACGGAAGCAAAACAGGTAAAGAAATCTAGTAGTTTACGATCGTATTTCGAATCGTAGATGTAGGCTCCGTTACTTTTTTCCATGTCATAGGTAAGGTCATAACCATCGGCAAGAATATGTTTTTTAAGAGCTTGTTTAACCTCACTAGGAGCAACGCTTAGTTGATACATAAATTTAAGTTTTGGTATATCTCAAATTTAGATAAATAGGCCAAATTATCAAATTTAGGCGGTTTTTGAACTCAGAGTTCAAAAACTAGGTTTAAACAGTTTAAAGTTAGATTTTGCCTGAAATTTATGCAGCTTTCAAAAAATGTGGAAAAAATATTTTAATCAAATTGCGAAAAAAAACTCTAGATTTTCGAAAATACAGATAGCTGTGCTCTACAAAATGACTAATGTAGGCGGTCTCTTTTTTCAAATAAAGTCACGGAGTTGGGATTAGTTTTATCGGTCTTTAAATTTGGTTATGTAAAAGATTTATTACATTTAAAGCGCAATCGTTTGCGTTCATTATCCATCTTTTAGTCGCTAATTTCTTTTAGCTACTTTTATTGAAACACACTAGTGTTTTACCAAATATAATTTACAGAAAAACCTGTTTTTAAGGCAGTTTGCATATTCTAAAATATAGCAATAATGAAAAGAAAAGATTTTGTGAAAATCTCCTCAATGTTTACTCTTTCGGCCTTTATGCCTTTTACTGATTTGTTAGCAGTTGGGAATAATATAAACATTAGAATTGGGCTTATTGGCGTAAATGGAATGGGCTGGACAAACCTTAATGCGATATTAAAAAATGTAAATGTAACATGTACAGCATTGTGTGATGTTGATGAAAACATACTGAAAAAACGCGAAGCAGATCTAGCAGAAAAAGGCGTAAAAGTAAAAACCTTCGTGGCCTACAAAGATATGCTGCATGGAGATTTGGTAGATGCAGTTATTATTGCTACTCCAGATCATTGGCATTGTTTGCAAATGGTAGATGCTGTTAAGGCTGGAAAGCATGTATACATTGAAAAGCCGATAGGGAATTCTATTCGCGAATGCGACGTAATGGTAAAAGCTGTTACACAAAGTAATAGTATTGTACAGGTGGGGCAATGGCAACGTAGTCAACAGCACTTTAAAGAGGCCATAGATTTTGTTCATTCTGGTAAATTAGGAAAAATAAGAACGGTGAAAGCTTGGTCTTATGTAGATTGGAAAAAAACGATTGTAAAAAAGCCAGATACAGCCGTGCCAGATGGTGTACACTACAATTTATGGCTAGGGCCGGCAAAAAAAAGACCATTTAATGCCAACAGATTTCATTTTGAGTTTCGTTGGTTTTGGGATTACGCCGGAGGCTTGATGACCGATTGGGGAGTACACATGCTAGATTACGCATTGCTAGGAATGAAAGTTTCTGATCCGATTTCGGTGATGGCATCAGGAGGTAAATTTGCAGATCCAAATGGCGCTTCAGAAACACCAGATACACTTAATGTAATCTATGAGTTTAATGACTTTAGCATTCAATGGGAGCATGCCATCGGAATTGGCTTAGGCCCGTACAATAGAAGCCATGGTGTAGCATTTATTGGAGATAATGGTACGCTAGTATTAAACAGACAAGGATGGGAAGTTATTCCAGAGAAGGAAAGGATGCAAGCCGTTCCTTTACAAAAATCTAAAGACAGAGGATTGGAGGTACACATGACTAATTTTGTTCATAGCATTACAAAAAGAGATAGTACACTTCTTAGTGCACCAATACAGGTTGGGGCGCATATAGCCTCATTTTCACAAATGGGAAATATTGCATATAGAACAGGAAAGAAGTTGTATTGGGATAGTACTAAGCGAAAATTTACAGATGCAGAAGCAAATGCTTACCTCTCTGCAACTTATCACAACGGATATAAATTACCTCAGGTATAAACACAACCATTTAAGTATATAAACTCAGATTGTTTGTATAAAAATCAAATAAACCCATTATGAAAATTAAAACTATTGTTAAGCCCTTTATTGTATTTGCAGTTTGCTTTATTTCTTTCGAACCTGTACAAGTTGTAGCGCAAGGAAAAACATCTAAAAAAGAAAGTTGGACCAATTTATTTGATGGAAAAAGTTTGCAGGGATGGAAGCGATTAGGTGGAAATGCGCCTTATACGATAGAAAATGGAATGATTGTAGGCACAATGACAAAAGGTACTCCAAATTCGTTTTTAGTAACTGAAAAGGAATATGGAGACTTCATTTTAGAGATAGATATAAAACTTGAAGGAGAGGAAACTAACTCTGGTATACAAACACGGAGCCATTATGACGAGGTTAAAAAGAGAGTTTATGGTAGGCAAGTAGAGGTTGATCCAAGTACAAGAGCCTGGACTGGTGGTGTTTATGATGAGGCGAGACGCCTGTGGTTGTATCCCTTAGATCTTAATGAGGCAGCTAAAACTGCCTATAAACCAAATGAATTTAATCATATTCGTATCGAAGCAATTGGTGACGAATTACGTACTTGGGTAAATAGTATCCCTGTATCTTATGTGATAGATACTTTAGATAGAAGTGGATTTATTGGCTTACAAGTCCATAGCATACCAGAAAAGCTAGATGGAAAAAAAGTTTTCTTTAAAAATATAAAAATCCAGACGAAAGATTTAAAGCCCCAAAGCTTTCCGAGCAATGTTTTCGTTGTTAATCTTAAACCAAATAACCTAAGTACTGCCGAAAAAAAAGCGGGTTTTTCATTATTGTTTGATGGTGAGAAGGTAGATCAATGGAAAAGTGTTAAGGGAGAGACTTTCCCTACCCAGGGTTGGAAAGTAGGTGCAGGAGAAATTTCGGTACTTAAATCTGATGGAGGTGAAGCTACCAACGGTGGAGATATCATTACACGTAATAAGTATAGCATATTTGATTTATCGTTTGAGTTTAAGCTTAGCCCAGGTGCAAATAGTGGTGTTAAATATTTTGTAACTCTTAAAGAGAAAACTCAAGGATCGGCTATTGGATTAGAATATCAAGTATTAGATGATAAACTCCATCCTGATGCTAAAATGGGCCGCGATGGTAATCGTACATTGGCTTCTTTGTATGACTTAATGACGTCTAATAAAGATTCGAGAGCCCGCAGAGCAATAGGTGAGTGGAATAGGGGGAGAATAGTTGTTTCGAATGATAATACCGTAACTCATTACCTTAACGGAATTAAAGTGCTACAATACAAACGTGGTTCTCAAGAATTTCGTGATTTAGTTGCGAAAAGCAAATATAAAGATTGGGAGAAATTTGGTGAAGCGCCAGAGGGGCATATCCTTTTGCAAGACCACGGCGATAATGTTTCTTATAGAAATATTAAAATCAAAAAATTGAAATAATAAATATCCTTAAATAGAAAACATGAACCATTATCTTTCACGTAGAAGTTTTATTAGCCGTACCGTTATGGCCGGTGGAGGTGTAATACTTTCAAATAGTCTTTTAGGGAAAATACCGTTTGCTTCGGCAAATGAGCGGGTTAATTTAGCTTGTATCGGTATTGGAAACCGCGGTGGAGAAATTATAAGAGATTTATATAAAACAGGGCTATGTAACATCGTAGCATTGTGCGATGTAGACATGAATGCAGCGCAAACCTTGGGAATTCTGAAGATGTTTCCTGATGCTCCACGTTTCCAAGATTTTAGGAAAATGTTTGATAAAATGGGAAATCAAATAGATGCAGTATGTATAGGTACGCCAGATTTTGCCCATTTCGCAATAACTATGATGGCGCTTGATTTGGGGAAGCATGTTTACGTAGAAAAACCTATGGCTCAAACCTTCTGGGAAGTAGAACTGATGATGAAAAAAGCGCAGAAAAACCCTAATGTGGTTACGCAAATGGGAAACCAAGGGCACTCTGAAGCCAATTATTTTCAGTTTAAGGCATGGAAAGAAGCTGGAATTATCAAAGATGTAACGCGGATAGATGCGCACATGAATTTGGCCCGCAGGTGGCACGGGTGGAACTCAAACTTAAAAGGCTTTCCACCAGCAGAAACAATTCCAACAACACTAGATTGGGAGCTGTGGCAAATGCAAACACTTGGGCATAATTATAATAAAGATTTTGTAAATGGACAGTGGCGCTGTTGGTTCGATTTTGGGATGGGCGCTTTGGGAGATTGGGGAGCACATATATTAGATACCGCTCACGAGTTTTTAGAGCTTGGACTTCCCACAAAAGTTGAAGCAACATATTTAAAAGAACATAATTCGTTCTTTTTCCCGAAATCCTCTACCATAAATTTCCACTTTCCTAAAAGAAAACGCATGCCGGCCTTAGATATTACTTGGTATGATGGCTTAGATAATCTCCCGAAAATTCCTGAAGGTTATGGCGTTTCTGGTTTAGATCCAAATATCCCGCCACCAGCTACTGGAAAAATCGAACCCGTGAAATTAAATCCTGGGAAGATTATTTATAGTAAAGATTTAACGTTTAAAGGAGGCTCTCATGCTAGTACTTTGCAAATTATACCTGAATCAAAAGCGAACGATATAAAGAATATACTGCCCGAAGTACCTTTGTCTCCTTCTAACCATTTCGCTAACTTTTTAAAAGCCTGCAAGGGAGAAGAAAAAACCAGGTCGCCTTTTAGTGTAGCAGGACCATTAAGCCAGGTGTTTTGTTTAGGCGTAATTGCGCAAAGGTTAAACGGTAAGATAGACTTTGACCCAGTTAAAAAGGAAATTGTTAACGATAGAGTAGCGAATGCCCTTTTAGTTGGGCCACCACCAGCAAAAGGATGGGAACAATACTATAAAGTTTGATAAGACAATATACCCTAGCATTTATATTCTGGGGTGTATAATTCTTATAAGATTTTTTGAAATTCGTTTATCTTTCCAAGAATACCGAATAGTCCACCCGTATGAAGCATTAAAATTTTGGAATCTTTCTCAATTACCCCTTTTTCTATTAAATCAAAGGTGGCATAAAACATTTTAGAAGTATAAATTGGATCTAATAGGATGCCGGTGCTACTTGTAAAGTCTTTGATGAAAGTAATGAGTTCAGGAGTTGTTTTCGCATAACCGCCAAAGTGATAATCAGTGTGTAGCTGTAACTTGCTAAGGTCGCTTTCGTATATGGCTATTTCATCTCTAATAAAATCGCCTCCCTTTAAAACTGGAATAACATGAAGCGTGGTTTGTAGTTGGTGCTTATTGATCCCTTTTAATAATCCAGCGGCAGTAGTTCCAGTTCCAGCAGCGCAAAATATATGGTCAAAATCTTCTTGCAGTTCCTCAATAATTTCTGCACAGCCAATAACAGCTTCTTTACTTGCGCCACCTTCGTTCACAAAATAGGCGTTATTGTCATTAGCGTAGTGTTTTTCAAATAAAGTTTCTTTGTGCTTATAACTTTCACGATCAATAAAGCGGAGTTGCATGCCAAAGAGTTGACATAGTGCAAGCATGGGGTTGCTTACCTCTTCACCACGTATAAATGCAGTAGTTTTTAAATGGTTTTTAGCAGTGGCGGCTGCGGTAGCCAGTAAATGGTTGGAGTAAGCCCCGCCAAAAGTGATGAGGTGCTTCTTGTCTTTTTCAGCAGCATCCTGTAGGATGTATTTCAGTTTGCGCCATTTATTGCCCGAAACGAAAGGGTCTATCAAATCATCTCGTTTAACGAAAAGAGATCTTCCTCTAAAGGAAACCTGTTGTATGGGACTGGGCAATAGCATAAAATAAAAAAGCTTCCCCAAAGAGAAGCTTTTTTAAGCTTTTTTGAAAATTTTAATTACCTATTCCAAAACCAATACCTGCATTTGCATAACCGTATTTAGCTTGGGTATATGAGCCATATAATCTAAAGAAGGCTAGGTGTAGTTGAAAACCTAAAGAGGCTTTCATGCCGCTAACATCCGTTCTTTTAATTTCAAATGGATTGGTATAGGTTTGATTGGGATCTGTATCGTCAAAACTATAAGTGCCAAGAGCTCTAATATGGGTATTAGATTTGTTGTATCCAACACTAGCGAATGGGGTGAAAATCGCTATTTTCTTAGAGATGATCGCATCCACATTCACTCCTTTTAATTTAACATCAATATTTTGGTTAGGATTAGGATTTTGACCTACTTCCAAAGGAATGTTCCATTTTAATTGGGTATAACCAAAAGCTACCGCTAAATCAAAAGGAAGCATTTTTCCTGTTTTGCCTAAAACCAAGGGCAATACCTCTACTTTAGCACCAACACCAAAAAGATCAACTTTTCCGAAATCGCTTAAGTCGATGGTTGGCGTGTATCGTAAAGATACATCTATGTTTTTAGGAAGACCTACTGTTAACTGAACTTGAGGAGCTGGCACTAAACCAACACCAATACCTTTAGGTAAGTTGAATTGTTTAGAGGGGTCATTGCCTACTTGCATCCTAGTGCCTTCTTGCTTTGGCCCTGATAGACTAGGTGTGTTTACATTAGTGCCTGCTACTGGAGCCATACTGGTAAGCCCTAATTTGGTCACGTTAAATGTCTTGTCGCTTGAAGGAACAAATGCGCCAGAGGCGCTGATCCTTAAATCAAAGCGCAAGAAGTTTTTTGCTTTTGCAGAAGTATACCACATTGAATTTAAACCTAGGCCAAATCCAGTAGTTGCAGGTAAGAGGTAAGCACCAGCTAATTTTCCAGCATCGGCTGGAGTTCCTTTAAAAACCCCGCCAACTTCATCCTGCGCCATTAAATTGAAAGGCAATAAAAAAGCGCTAAGAACAATTGTGTTTCTTAGCGCTCGAAATTTTTTTTCCATGTTTATTCGTTTGATTTTCAGACACGAAAATATATTTTTCTAATTAAATAAGGAAAAAAATTAATTACAATCCTGAGGTTTTGAGTAAAGATTTTCATACGCACAACTTAAATTCTCCACCTACACTACAATAAATAAGCCAATTTGTTTTCAAAGAATGTCGTTTTGATAATTTATTTTTGCAACATGGAAAATTTCGCAATAGGGCAAGAGGAAGAGGAACAGGATTTGTTTGAGCATTTTAATATTGTCGTTGATAAAGGACAGTCGCTGTTGCGAATTGACAAGTTTTTAATGCACCGCATAGAAAATGCTTCTAGAAATAGGATACAGAACGCTATAGATGCGGGCAATGTATTGGTGAACAAGCAAATGATTAAGGCTAGCTATAAAGTGAAGCCTTTTGACGAAATTTCTATAGTGTATGCCCAGCCGCCTCGTGATACAGAGGTTTATCCGGAGGATATTCCTTTGGACATTGTTTATGAAGATGATGACCTGCTTGTGGTAAATAAGCCAGCGGGTATGGTGGTGCACCCTGGTTATAACAATTATACAGGCACCTTAGTGAATGCTTTGGCTTTTCATTTTGAGCAGCTACCTACTTTACCAGGTAATGACGGTCGACCAGGCTTGGTACATCGTATAGATAAAGATACTTCGGGATTGCTGCTCATCAGTAAAAACGAAATCACCATGACTAAATTGGCGAAACAGTTTTTTGATCACAGCATTACACGTAAATATATTGCATTGGCTTGGGGAGATATTGAAAATGATGGTAGGATAGAAGGCTATATTGGCCGAAGCATGAAAAACCGTATTATTCAAGATGTGTACGATGATGAGGAAAAAGGTAAGTGGTCGGTCACAAATTATCAAGTATTGGAGCGTTTGAATTACGTTACCTTGGTGAGCTGCCAGTTGGAAACAGGACGTACCCATCAAATCAGGGCGCACATGAAACATATAGGCCATCCACTTTTTAATGATGCTACCTATGGTGGAAATAAAATTTTAAAAGGTACTACGTTCTCTAAATACAAACAGTTTGTGACCAATTGTTTCGACATTATGCCGCGACAGGCCTTGCATGCAAAAACTTTGGGCTTTATACACCCAACTACGAAACAATATATGGAATTTGAGGCACCTTTGCCGGCAGATTTTGATGCGGTTTTAACCAAATGGCGTAATTACCTAGTACAACCTCAATCGTAGATGCCGCAATATATTTTATTTAACGACCAGTTTTATGAGAGCGACGCTCCACTTTTGCAGGCCCAAAACAGAGGTTTCAAATTTGGAGATGGTTTGTTTGAATCGATGCGGATGTGCAACGGAAAGTTAAAATTTCCAGAGCTTCATGCCGATAGGCTTCATGCTGGAATGAAGGCACTCAAAATGGATGGTTATACTTTATTGGACGACTATTTTTTAAAGCAAAAGGCAGCAGAATTAGTCAAAAAGAATAAAATCAACGGCAATGCTCGTTTGCGCTTAACCATATATCGCAACGGAGAAGGACTTTACACTCCGCAAAGTAATAAGGTGGGGTATCTATTGGAGGCTTCTGCACTATCCAATGCCGAATATGAGCTCAACATTAAGGGTTTGATCATTGATGTGTATGATGAAATCCCTAAACCCATCAATAAGCTTTCAAATTATAAAACCACTAATGCCCTGTTGTATGTAATGGCTGGATTGTATCAAAGGCGCTATAGTTTAGATGAAGCTTTGTTACTTAATCAGAATGGCTTCCTTTGCGAGAGTACCAGTTCGAATGTTTTTGTAGTTTATCAAGGTCAAATTTATACGCCTGCACTTTCTGAAGGTTGCGTGGCTGGTGTAATGAGAAATGTGGTCATGCAATTGGCGAAACAACACCAATTACCATTAATAGAAGCTCAAATTAATCCCCAGATATTGAACGAAGCTGAAGAGGTTTTTGTAACCAATGCGGTTAGTGGTATTAGATGGGTAATGGGCTACGGAAGAAAACGTTACTTTAATGAAGTAGCCAAAGCCTTGAGTGTCAAATTAAACATGTTGTAAATCAACCCTTGAATTTGGCTGTATAGCTGTTAAGTTACATTGTCATTTGTTTTTGGTAGGTTTCTCGGAATAAAATTTTTGTATCTTGTTTTTACACACACAAATGTAAATCGATATGAAAAAACTACTCATGATCGTCATGGCATGCTATGCCCTGAACGCTCGTTCGCAAACGGACGAATCCAGAAATTTTATTTACCTCAATTCCGATTCTGTAATTCATGCAGATCGGATTAGATTGCGACCCGATTTTGGAGGTTCTTTGGTATTACGGGCCGATTCAAGAAGGGTTCCCCTAGAACAGGTGAAGTTCTTTAATAATGAAGATGGCTTCTTCGCGAATACCCGAAAGACCAACCTTTTTGCTGGCAATTCTTTTTCGGAAAGGATTGTGAAAGGGAAAATCAATCTTTATCAGGAGGTTGCTTATGATCCCGTACCTTATGAATTCGACTATTATCGATTTAGAGACCGAGGACCACGTGCAATCTCTACCAGGTTGTTTTATAACAAAGGTTTTTCGGAGGTGAAAAAAGTAAGTTATGCAAGCTTGAAAACGGATTTGGCCGAGAACCCTAAAAGTCTTGATTTTTTAGAAAGTTATAGGAAAGGCAAGCAAGGCGGAACCATCATGTATGTAGCTGCGGGAGCGGCTATTTTAGCGGGCTTGGTTAATTTTGTAAGTACGGGCAGCAAAGAAATGAGTAGGGCTTCTTTTGAGAGTACGAGAAGTAATGGTTATGTAGGGAGCGCTATATTGATGGGAGTAGGGGGAGGTTTGGCTTTAGGAGGTTATCTAATGCAGGCGTCGGCTAATAGGGATATAGAAAGAGCAATAGATACTTATAACCGTAAATAAAACAATGATTGTACAAGTTTCCCAAGTGTAATTTTGGGAAACTTGTTAGAAGACTACAGTCTAACGCCTCTTAAAAATTCGTCAACAAGCATTCTTTTTTTGCCCTCAAGCTGTAATTCTAACAATTTGATATAGCCATTATTGCTGGCAAATTTTAAGAAAGTCTTTCCATCTGTTTCAAAGGTTCCAGCATTTACTGTGGGAAGAACATTTTCCTTTTCTACCTTGAAAATTTTCAAAGTCTTATCGTTTAAAAAAGTAAATGCAGTAGGATATGGACTTAAGCCTCTGATGTGGTTAAATACCGTTTGGTTGTCCTGATGCCAATTGACTTCACAAAAATCCTTGAAAATTTTTGGTGCCATTTTCAGTTCAGTATTCATTGGCTGCGGTACTTCTTGGTAGTTGCCACTCTCAATGGCCTTAACCGTTTTTACGATCAATCCTGCACCAATACTCATGAGCTTATCGTGTAGTGTACCGGCAGTATCGTCTTCTGTAATTGGGGTGCTTTCTGAAAAAATCACATCACCTGTATCAATTTCCTGTTTTAGAAAAAATGTAGTGACACCACTTTCTTTCTCGCCGTTAATGATCGCATGGTTAATTGGCGCAGCCCCTCGGTATTGAGGTAACAAAGAACCATGTAAGTTGATGGTTCCCTTTTTAGGCATGTTCCAAACAATTTCCGGCAGCATCCTAAATGCTACTACCACTTGAAGATCTGCATTTAAAGCTTGGAGTTCTTCAATAAATGCTGGATCTTTAAGCTTTAAAGGTTGAAGTACTTTTAATCCGTGCTCAACGGCATATTTTTTAACGGCACTTTCGCTTAATTTCTGACCACGTCCTGCAGGCTTGTCCGCTGCCGTCACCACACCTACTATATCAAATTCCGCATTTTTTAGCGCATCTAAAGAAGCTACTGCAAAATCGGGCGTGCCCATAAAAACTATTTTCATGTATTTGGTAAATTTTGAATGATTAAGTGATTGAATTTTGAATGAAGAGGTCTGCAATAACTCAATCATTTACTAATTCTCTCATTCAGTCATTTCTATTTAAAACTTCATCGCTCGGTCTAGCTCCCGTTTGCTTTCTCTTTCCTTAATGGTATCGCGTTTATCGAATTCCTTTTTACCTTGGGCTAAGGCTATTTCTATCTTGGCAAAACCACGTTCATTAATGAAAATACGTAAGGGAACAATGGTGAAGCCTTTTTCTTCCCCTTTTAATCTCAATTTTCTTAACTCCTTTTTCTGCAATAATAGCACTCGGTCTCGCTTAATGTCATGATGATAAAAAGAGCTGTGACTATATTCAGAAATGTGAAGATTGCGAATGTAAAGGCTATTGTTAATGAACATGCAAAAGGCATCGGTTAGATTAGCCTTCCCCTGTCTGATTGATTTTATTTCGGTGCCAAGCAAAGCAATGCCCGCCACATACTTATCTAAAATGTGGTAATCAAAAAATGCTCGCTTATTTTTTATCTGTATATCGTTAGGCATAACTGCAAATATCAACAATTGTGGGCTATAAGTAGCAGCATCTTTCAATATTTGTTTTAATGCAATATTGTTGCGTTTTAAAATTCTATCTTATATTTGCAATTAAGTTGCATTTGTGAGGTGTTTTTAGATTTTTTTAATTTTATTATATTGTTTTTCTAAACTAATTTTTAGATTTGTCTAAAATTATATTTTTGTATAGCTAATCAATTTTCAAAATGAAGAATATTTTACTTTTTCTTACTCTTTTATTATTGTTTTTAAATGCTGATGCGCAGGATATTGTGTTGAAAGGAAAAGTGGGAAGCAATGGCTCGCCTGTGGTAAAGGCCAGTTTACGTATTTTAGAATTACAGCGTTCTTCGCAAACAGATGCTGAAGGGAATTTTGGTTTTGTGGCCCTGAATGCTGGTAAATATCAAATCAGAATCTCTGCTTTGGGTTATCAAACACAAGTAAACACTGTTCAGGTGCTATCGGACACTGTTTTACATTTTGATTTGGTGGAACAAAAGGAAAACCTGCAGGAAGTAGTGGTCACAGGAACGCAAAAAGAGGTCAATCGTTTAGAAAGTCCTGTGCCGGTAGAGATTTATACGGCCAAGTTTTTCCAGAAAAATCCGACTCCAAGTATTTTTGATGCTTTGCAGAATATCAATGGTGTTCGTCCACAGCTTAATTGTAATATCTGTAATACTGGAGATATTCATATCAATGGCTTGGAAGGTCCATATACCATGGTCATGATTGATGGGATGCCAATCGTTAGTAGTTTATCTACGGTTTATGGTCTATCGGGTATTCCCAACTCACTGGTAGAAAGAATCGAGATTGTTAAAGGGCCTGCATCGTCCCTCTATGGTAGTGAAGCGGTAGGTGGATTGATCAATATCATTACGAAAGATGTTGGCAAGGCCGCAAAGTTTACCGCCGATTTAATGACCACCAGCTACCTGGAGCATAATATTGATTTAGGTTTTAAAGCCCGTTTATCTCCTAAGGTAAGTTTTCTGACCGGAGTGAACTATTTCAAGTATGGGAACAAGGTGGATGATAACCGCGACGGTTTTACGGATGTGACCCTACAAGACAGGATTTCGGTTTTTCAGAAATGGAATTTCAATAGACGGGAAAACAGATTATTTTCTTTAGCGGGAAGATATTTGTACGAAGACAGGTGGGGTGGAGAGATGAACTGGACAAAGCAATACAGAGGTGGTGGAGAAGTATATGGTGAGAGTATTTATACCAAACGTTTTGAATTGCTTGGGAATTACCAATTACCATTAAAGGAAAAAATGTTTTTAGCCTTCTCGTTAACGAGCCACAATCAGGACAGCAGATATGGAGAGACTTCTTACATTGCCAAACAGAATATTGCGTTTTCGCAACTTACGTGGGATAAAAAAATAGGTAGCCACGATTTGCTTTTTGGTACAGCTTTCCGTTATACTTATTACGATGACAATACGCCAGCAACGCTTCAGGCAAATCAAAACAATCCTGAGAAGGTGTACTTGCCAGGGGTTTTTGTACAGGATGAAGTTAAGTTGACACAGAAACATTCGGTTTTACTGGGCATGCGTTATGATTATCACTCCACACACGGGAATATATTTACGCCACGATTTGCCTATAAAATCAATTTTGATGAAAGCAGTATCCTGAGGTTAAATGCGGGAACTGGATTTAGGGTAGTGAATATCTTTACGGAAGATCACGCGGCTTTAACGGGCGCTAGGGAAGTAGTGATAGAGGAAAATTTGAAACCTGAGAAAAGCTATAACGTGAACCTTAATTATCTTAAAAAAATGCACGATTTAAGTGGAAATACTTTCACCTTCGATGTTTCTGCTTTTTATACCCATTTCAGTAATCGTATTGTGGCCGATTATGAAACCAATGTCAACCAAATCAGGTATAATAACCTTACTGGTTATGCCGTAAGCAAGGGCTTAACTGGAAACTTTGATGTAACGCTAAACTTTGGACTGAAATTAAATGCAGGTATTACGTTGCAGGATGTTGGTTTAGTGGAAAATGGAAACAAAACACAACAAATGCTTACCGAAAAATGGATGGGGACTTGGTCAGTTTCGTATCTCATCAATAAGCTTAATTTGGGAATAGACTACACTGGGAATATTTACGGACCTATGCGTTTGCCATTGTTGGGAGATTTAGATCCTCGCCAGCCTTATTCGCCAGTATGGAGCCTGCAGAATATCCAATTGGTGTATCGTGGCTTTAAAAATCTGGAAATTTATGGTGGAGTGAAAAACCTGCTTAATTTTAAACCAACTAAAAATAATCCGTTCATTATTGCTCGCAGTAATGATCCTTTTGATAGGCAAGTGCAATTTGATCCGAATGGAAATGCAATAGCTACTCCAAATAATCCCTATGGTTTAACTTTTGATCCGAGCTATGTGTATGCTCCCAATCAGGGGATTAGGGGTTTCTTTGGGTTGAGGTATACTTTGAGATAGGTTCCAATATAGATGACGTAGGTCTTCTAGATTATAAGACGGCGAGCTCAAGAAGGTAAGGCCATCAACTTTGTCAATCATAATTAGACACACTGATAAGATTGACAAAGTTGATGGCCTTACTTTTTTTAAAGGCTAAGCTTTATTAATATCGGCAATTTTTGCTGCGTCTTTTGTTAAGCTCAATTCCCTGCAATAAACTCAGGTAAGTTAGGTGTCGCTGTCAATAGGGTTAGTTTGATCTAGTTGATGTAAAGTACCTAGTTTGCGATGTTTGCTTAGCCCTTATTTTTTCTTTACGGTTAATATAAAGTTTTGAGCTACTGGATTTTGTTTGCTAAACCCGATTGAAATGGAAATACTTTTTGCTTGCGGCCAAATTCCGTAGGTTAGTGGGCATAGGGAAAGCCTACGGGATTTGTGTTGTGGGTACAAACAGATTGGAATGAAAAGCGGGGCTGCCATTAATTGTAGCAGGTAAACTGCTTTTCTAATTACCTTACAATCAGTACAGGAATATCCACTTTGTGCCTTACCGAGTCTACTGTTGTTCCAAAAATCAAATCTTTAATGCCTTTGTGTCCGTGAGCACCCATTACTAAAAGTTCGATTTTGTTCGCATTACTAATTTCAGCAATGGCTTTTGCCGCACCTCCAAAACCAATGTGGGGCGTAGCTTGATAGCCCAATTCAGCCAAATTCTCTTGATATTTTTTGAGATTATCAATATCTGATTGTGTCTCATGATCCATCGCTGTTTTTCCATGATAACGTGCAACAGCAGTTTCAACGACGTGGATGAGGTGATAATGGGCATCTTTTCCGCCTTGGATTAAGGCATGGCGAATGGTTTTCCTATCATTCTCAGAAAAATCGACGGTAATGCCAATTTTCTCGTAGTTGATTTTCTCGATATGACCTATAGAAAGTGCGTCGCCATGAGGCACGTTGCCCATGCGCTGCTTTTTGCTTACAAATGGATAAACAAAAATATAAAGCAAAAGTAAGGCAATTAGGATGGCCACTGGTAGTACAATAACGTAGATGTACCAGGCATTGTTAGATTCTTTGGTCCAACCGCTAATTTCCTCGATCACCAGTTTGATGTTTAAGGCAACAATTACTGTGGCACTTAGCCAAGCCAATATTTTTACCCAAAGTTTGATGGCAAACTCCTTCATTTCCTTTTTGTCGGAGTTAAGGTGGATGAGCGGAATGATTGCAAAACCCAATTGTAAACTCAGCACTACCTGACTTAAAATCAGTAAACCACCTAAAGCATCGTCACCGAAGTATAGGATGGTGAAAAATGCAGGGACAATAGCTAAAAGACGAGTAATCAGACGACGTAACCATGGTTGTATCCTTAAATTTAAGTGGCCTTCCATTACAATTTGTCCAGCCAAAGTACCCGTTACGGTAGAGCTTTGTCCAGCGGCAATTAAAGCAATAGCAAAAAGGGCAGGGGCTACACTACCGAAAATATTGCTCAATAATTCGTGGGCATCCTGTATTTCGGCCACTTCGTGGAAACCATTTTTGAAGAAAGCTGCTGCGGCAAGAATTAAGATAGCAGCATTCACAAAAAAAGCCAGGTTGAGTGCTACAGCGGTATCTATAAAATTGAATTTGATGGCCTCCTTAATTCCTTTGCTATCTCTCTCGAACTTTCGGGTTTGTACAAGTGAAGAATGGAGGTAAAGGTTATGCGGCATCACGGTAGCGCCGATAATACCAATGGCAATGTAAAGCGCTTCTCCACCAAGCATTGATGGTTCAAAACCTTTGACAATTTCGCCTATGGAAGGTTGTACGATAAACATTTCTGCTAAGAAAGAAATCCCAACAATGAAGACCATAGAAACAATAAAAGCCTCCATTTTTCGCATTCCCTTGTTGAGTAGAAATAGCAGAAGCACCGTATCGAAAATGGTGATGGATATACCCCAGATTAAGGGTAGTCCGAAAAGCAAGTTTAAACCAATGGCCATTCCAATAATTTCGGCCAAATCGCAGGCAATGATGGCAGTTTGTGCCAAAACGAACAGTGGAAAGTTAACCCATTTAGGATAGGTATTTCGGGATGCCTGTGCTAAATCTAACCCTCTTACAATTCCTAATCGAGCACTTAATGATTGAAGTAGTAGCGCAATTAAATTAGACATTAAGAGGACCCAAATGAGCTGATAGCCAAATTTGCTACCACCTGCAATATCTGTTGCCCAATTGCCGGGATCCATATAGCCAACACTTACCAGATAGGCGGGGCCTAAAAATGCCAATATTCTTCTCCAACCTTTTCTTTGATGAGTGGCTACGCTTTGGTGTACTTCGCTTAGGGATTGTTTTTCGGCCATTAGTTCTTGGTGATTAGGATATGTTTGGCTACTTCTCTACTGATATTTAGTTTTTCTTGTTCCAGCAATAACTCCACCGATCCGTCAAATTCTACTACGTCAATTACTTCTACACGTTTGCCAAGGGTAAGCCCCAGCTTTTCTAAATGTTTTAAAAACGGAGAGGAGTGCTCACTTACGCCTGTAATGGTGCCTTTATCGCTGTTTTTAAGTTTACTTAGTTTCACAAAAGTCATTTCAGCGAAATTGCCATGTTTGTCGGGAATGGGGTCGCCGTGTGGGTCAACTTTAGGAAAGTCCAAGAATTCATCTAAACGTTCAATAAGTAAATTAGATTGAATGTGTTCGAGTTCTTCGGCTACTTCATGTACTTCGTCCCACTTAAAGTTTAGTTTATCTACCAAAAATACTTCCCAAAGCCTATGTTTTCTAACGATGTTGATGGCAGTTAGCTTTCCTTTTTCGGTGAGGGTTACACCTTGATATTTTACATAGTGTACCAATTCTTTCTCCGATAGTTTTTTAATCATATCAGTAACCGAGGCAGCCTTGGTTTGAATACGCTCTGCAATGGCATTGGTTTGTACCGGATGACTTATTTCCGAAAGGTGATAGATGACCTTCAGGTAGTTCTCTTCTGTGTATGATTGCATTTTTGGATTTCTAACTATTAATTTAGACAAATCTAAAAATAATCGTATAAAATATTCGCTAATTTTTTACATTACTTTTAGAATAAAATTTTGTGGATTGCCCTTCCTGTTTTACCTTTGGGTAATTCAAACAAAACATATGGCACTAGAACTAGACAAAATAGATTTCAAGATTTTAAAGTTGTTGCAAGAAAACGGAAGGATTACCAACCTATTGTTATCGCAAGAAATTGGTCTTTCACCTGCACCTACTTTAGAGCGAGTAAGAAAACTGGAAATGTCTGGTTATATCAAGAGCTATCATGCTTTGGTTGATGAAGAGAAATTAGGTCTTGGCATCAAGACTTTCATTCAAATTCAATTAGACTTCCATAAAAATAATACGATCCAGATTTTCTTGGATGAGGTGAACCAAATTAAGGAAGTAACGGAATGCCACCACGTTACTGGTCAGGCAGATTTTCTATTGAAGGTTTATGTGAGCGATATCAAGTCGTACGAGCGTTTGATCATGGATAAAATCAGTAAGATTTCTGTCGTGAAAACTTTCCAAACGATGATGATCATGTCAACGACTAAAAAGGAGCCTATTGTACCGTTGGAGTACTAGTGGTTAGTTATTAGTGGTTAGTTTTGCATTTGCTCAACTTGTAACTTGCTACTTAAAACTTAGCAAGTTGCTGGTGCATAGAGGCTAGGTATAAGCTGTTTAGTTTTGCTCAGCAGCTTTCAATCGTAATTCGTAAATCTAAAATCGTAAATCAAAAGATTTGCCAATTAATAGGATCTTTACCTTCTTTCACCAAAATCTCATTAGTCTTAGAGAACGGCTTGGAACCGAAAAATCCGTTGTAAGCAGAAAAAGGGGAAGGGTGTGCAGATTTAATAATGAAGTGCTTGCTCTGATCAATCAGGCTTTCTTTTTGTTTGGCGTAGTTGCCCCATAGGATAAATACCAATCCACTTCTTTTTGCAGATAGTTCGGAGATTACCTTGTCGGTAAATTGTTCCCAGCCTTTGTTTTGATGTGAACCTGCAGTATGTGCTCTAACGGTTAAAGTTGCGTTTAAAAGCATTACGCCTTGATTGGCCCAGCTGGTGAGTTCTCCGTGGCTGGGGGTTTTAAAATCAGGAAATTCGCTTGCAAGTTCCTTATAAATATTTTTAAGTGATGGGGGAGGAACTACTCCTTTTTGCACGGAGAAGGAAAGGCCATGTGCCTGTCCTACGCCGTGATAAGGATCTTGTCCCAAAATTACCACTTTCACTTTTTCAAAAGGGGTGTGTTTAAAGGCATTGAAAATATCGGAACCCTTCGGGAAAATAGTGAAACCAGCCTGCTTTTCTTGCTGAAGAAAGTCTTTAAGGCTCTTCATATAAGGTTTTTCAAACTCGTCTTTTAATACTTCAAACCAGCCAGGTTCCAAATCAATAGCCATATTATTTTTTTGCAGTCAATATTTCAATAAGGTCCAGTTCTAAGCTCTTTTTTGGGAACTCAGTGATACGTCCAATTTCGTTGCCTTTTTTATCGGTAACAATAAAAGTAGGAACACGTGTGATGTTTAGGTTGTCTATTAAACCATTTTCTGCCTTCTTGGCACCGTCTACAGCAATAAAGGCTACATGGTCTTCTTTTACTTTAGCCGCATCGGCTACTTTTAGGAAGTTAGGCACTTGAAATTTGCTATCGCCACACCAGGTTCCCAGTACCACTTTTATTTTTTTATCCTTTAGCAATTTGGTTAATTGGGCCATTGAAGCCGAGTCTACTTTGTAGTTCTCGTAATTGGCATCGTAGCTTGCTTTAAATTCAGGAAAGGTCACCAAACCTTCTCTTGAGCACTCGTTTAACATGATTTGTTTATGTTTAATCTGATCTTCTAGTTTTTTATTGATTTCTTGTGCGTTGGCCGAAATGAAAAATAGCCCTAGCACCATTGTAAATAAGTACTTCATTGTTATCTAATTTTTGTTGAAATTATAAATTAAATCGCTATTTTCTGCTATATAAAACCGATATTTGCAGAAATATTGAAAAACTATGTCAAATTTGGTACGCCTAATTATAGGCTTTGCTTTACTTGGTGCAGCAGTTGCACTTTTTATTTTCGGTCATTGGGGTTGGGGTATACCCGCCGTTTTGTTTAGCATATTTATTTTCATTACTTATTTTTATAATGAAAATATGCTAATTGCCCAATGGTACCTACGCAAGGATAATATGCCTAAAGCTGAAGTATTTTTGGGAAGAATTACCAATTACGAGAAGCAATTGAACAAAATGCAACACGGATATTTTAACCTTTTGTTGGGTTTGATTGAATCGAGAAAAGCACCTTTGAAATCTGAGAAGTACTTTAAAACTGCTTTGAGTTTAGGTTTACATATGGATCATAACGTGGCAATGGCCAAGTTAAGTTTGGCTGGTATCGCTATGGCTAAACGCAACAAGCGTGAAGCACAAATGTATTTGGCTGAAGCTAAGAAAGCTGATAAAAATAAATTATTGGCTGATCAGATTAAACAAATGAAAGATCAGCTTGGCATGTTAGATAAGCAACAACAAGTACGCTATAGCCATAGATAGAATGTAAAAGGCATAAAAAAAGGTCTGTTTGCTTTACAGCGGCTAGACCTTTTTTATTTGTCGCAAAGGCGATCAAAGTTTTCTTCAAATGCTGAGTCTGTCCTGCTGATCAGGTCATCTTCTTCCTCCATTCTTTTCTTGCTGAAAAATAACTCCTCAGCTTGGATTCGCTTAATTAACTGACGAATAAGCGATAAATCAAACGTCTCTCTGCTTAGTTTGATGCAGTATTCGTTTTCTGTGATTTCGATACTTGAACTATTCATCTTATTTAGATTTTAATACAGGTCTAAAATAGAAAAGGGTTTTTAAACGTAAGGTAACAAGCTTTTAACTTTTTGTTATGTTTGTGTTAATTGCTGGTTAGGTATTTGCAATTTGATGATTTTCGTTTTCTCGGCCGTACAAAAGTTAGTGGAGAAAACTTTTGATATGCTTTTTGCTTTATTCTCTTTAAGAATCTCAATTCCTTTGTTTCAGAATTCTGGGCCACGCTCGAAATAATGACACTTCATGTGATACATTTGCCACAGTATATTTTTGAATGAAATTTAAACAGGTTCTTAAACTATTGACTGTCTAATCAAACGTTTGCGCAGCTTTAATACCAGCAAGGAATAATCAAATATTATATTTTTGGATTGTTGATACCGTAGTAATATTTAAAACTAACGGGAATATATTTAGCTTAACCAACCAAATAATGACCAATTTTAACAATGCCAATGCGAAAAGATGTGCTGTTTTTGCAGTTTTCTTTTTGATTCTTGGTGCTTTTCAAACGATTAGTGCGAAACCAGAAAATTCGAAACGTCAATTTCCTATTAAATCGGCCAAGAAAATTAACCAAACTACTTTAGAGATTTCATATGCCGATGGTAGAAAGATGTTGATCGACTTTTATGCGAAAAATATCTTTAGGTTATTTCAAGACAATAATGAAGGCCAAATGAGAGCTCCACAAGCTAAACCAGAAGCTCAAATTTTGGTGGATAATCCAAGAAAGCCATTAAGTAAGTTGGATGTTAAAGATGAAAGTGGTCAAATCCTAATCTCAACAGAGAGTACTATCATCAAAATTGACAAACAAACGGAATTGTTTCAGGTCAAAAATCTGCTTAAAAATAAAGTAGTGCTAGAATTTGATAAGCCTATCTTATTTGAGAAAGATAAAGTAAGCCTCATCTTAAAAGAAAATGCCAACGAGTACTTTTATGGAGGTGGGGTGCAAAATGGTAGATTTTCTCATAAAGGAAAAATTATCGCTATTGAAAATCAAAACAGCTGGACAGATGGCGGGGTAGCTTCTCCAACACCGTTTTATTGGTCAACGGCCGGTTATGGAATGATGTGGTATACCTTTAAAAAAGGGAAATACGATTTCGGTGCTAAAGGTACAGGTTTGGTTAAACTTTATCATGAAACAGATTATTTAGATGTGTTCTTTATGGTTGATGAGGGGGCAGTTCCTTTGTTGAACACTTTTTATCAACTGACGGGAAACCCAGTGCTGCTACCGAAATTTGGATTTTATCAAGGACATTTGAATGCCTACAATAGAGATTATTGGCTAGCCGATGAAAAAGGAATTTTATTTGAAGATGGCAAGCGCTACAAAGAGAGTCAGAAAGATAATGGCGGAATTAAGGAATCTTTAAACGGAGAGAAAAATAATTATCAATTTTCTGCTAGGGGCGTAATAGATCGTTATAAAAAACATGATATGCCCTTAGGCTGGATTTTACCTAACGACGGTTATGGCGCTGGCTATGGACAAACTTCTACGCTAGATAGCAATATCGCTAACTTAAAAAACTTTGGAGATTACGCTCGGAAAAATGGTGTAGAAATAGGCTTATGGACACAATCTGATTTACATCCGAAAGCAGGGATTTCTGCTTTGTTGCAACGCGATATTGTGAAGGAAGTAAAAGAGGCTGGCGTGCGTGTGTTAAAAACCGATGTGGCTTGGGTAGGTGCGGGCTATTCCTTTGGCTTAAATGGCGTTGCCGATGTTGGGCAAATTATGCCAAAATACGGGAATGATGCTCGTCCGTTTATTATTTCGTTAGATGGATGGGCAGGTACGCAACGTTATGCATCCATATGGTCTGGCGACCAAACGGGAGGCCAATGGGAATATATTCGTTTTCATATTCCTACTTATCTAGGTTCTGGATTGTCTGGACAACCTAATATCACTTCTGATATGGATGGGATTTTTGGTGGAAAGAATGTAGCTGTAAATGTGCGTGATTTTCAATGGAAAACATTTACCCCAATGCAATTAAATATGGATGGTTGGGGAACTAACGAAAAATATCCTCATGCCTTGGGCGAACCAGCAGTTTCCATCAACCGCAACTATCTGAAATTAAAATCGGAGCTAATGCCTTATGCTTATAGCATCGCAAAAGAGGCAGTAACTGGCTTACCAATGATTAGGGCAATGTTTTTGGAATATCCAAACGCTTATACCAACGGTGTGGCAACCCAATATCAATATTTATATGGGCCAAGCTTTTTAGTAGCGCCAATTTATCAAGCAACTAAAATAGATGATAAAGGCAATGATATCCGTAATGGCATCTATTTGCCAAATGGCGTTTGGTTTGACTATTTTACTGGAGAGAAATACGAGGGAAATCGTGTCATTAACAGCTTCGAAACACCAATTTGGAAATTGCCTGTGTTTGTAAAGGCGGGCGCTATTATTCCTTTGAGCAATCCATCAAACAATCCGAAGGAAATTAATAAGAAGCTTCGCATTTTCGAGATATATCCGGCGGGAAAAACCAGTTTCACATTATATGATGATGATGGTAAAACGGAAGCCTACAAAGCACAAAAAGGCACTTCTACACCAGTAGAAAGTTTGGTAGAGAAGGATAATGTAACACTTAGCGTTAAACGAACACAAGGTGACTTTGAGGGATTTGAGAAAAGGCAGTCGACCGAATTTAGGGTTAATGTAATTGCCAAACCTAAAAGCATTGCCGCCAAAATAGGGACACAAAAGGTGACTTTGAAAGAAGCGAAATCTCGCAAAGAATTTTTAAACACGGAGAATGCCTATTTCTACGATGTTGCTCCCAACTTAAATAAATTTGCTACAAAGGGCAGCGAATTTGAAAATCTAGTGATTACAAAAAATCCGCAATTGTTAGTTAGGTTAGGCTCAACAGATGTTACTGCAAACGAAATAACAGTTAGTTTAAAAGGGTATGTGTTTGAACCTGCAAACAATTATCTGGTAGCTGTAGGCAAGCTAGTTCCACCAACTGGCGTAAAAGTAACTGCCGAAAATACTACTGCATATACTTTAAACCCAACGTGGGAAAAAATAGCCAACGCCGACTATTATGAAATTCAGTTTAACGATGTCCTTTACTCAACGATTAAAGAAAATGAACTATTGTTTGAAGGATTAAAGCCTGAAACAAATTATCAGTTTCAAATCAGATCGGTAAATAAAGATGGCAAATCGGAATGGCTAAATTTTACCGCCAAAACCAAAAATGATCCCTTAGAATTTGCCATTAAGGGCATCGTAGCCGAAACATCAGCACCTAGTCAAGGTGGGGAAGGCGTCAACAAACTTTTCAATTTTGATGAAAATGATATGTGGCACACCAAATGGGGGACCAAAGCCGTGCCGTTTGACATGCTGATCGATTTGAGGACCGTAAATCAATTGGAGAAAATTCAGTATTTGCCACGTCAAGGCGGCGGTAATGGAAATTTACTAGAAGGGACTATCGCTTACAGTAATGATAAATTGAACTGGTCGGAAGCGAAAGCTTTTACTTGGGCTAGAAATGATAAAGCAAAGGATGTTGTTTTTGCAGAAAAGCCTGTTGCTCGCTACCTCAAAATCTCGGTAACAAAAGCTACTGGAGATTTCGGCTCGGGCAGGGAACTGTATGTGTTTAAAATTCCAGGAACAGAAAGCTATTTGCAGGGAGATATCAATAACGATAAGAAATTAGATAGGAACGACCTCACCTCTTACCTAAACTATACAGGCTTGCGTAAAGGAGATGGTGATTTTGAGGGCTATATTAGTAATGGTGATATCAATAAAAATGGATTGATTGATGCTTATGATATTTCTGTTGCTGCTACTCAAATTGAAGGTGTTGCAAAATCAGATAACGCAGATAAATTAGCTGGGAAGCTTTTATTGGCCACCGCTAAACAAAGTTATACGAAAGGAGAAACGATCGAAATACAAGTTAAAGGTGAAGGTTTGGCTGCCGTTAATGCCTTAAGTTTTGCCATGCCTTATGATGCACAAGATTATGAATTTGTAAGTGTACAGACAGAAAATGTGGAGAAGATGGAAAACTTTACTTATGATAGGCTACATTCCGACAGAAGTAAGGTGCTTTATCCAACATTTGTAAATGTGGGAAATAAAGCAACTTTAGAGGGGACAAAAACACTATTTATCATCAGGTTAAAAGCTAAACGTAATGTGAAGTTTGGCTTAAAAGCTACCGAAGGATTATTGGTAGATAAAGCTTTAAATATAGTGAGATTTTAATATTTAGGTGTAGTGAAAGCTCCAAATGCTTGGATAAGTATTGGGGCTTTCCTTTTTTGGTATTTGGTAATAGTTATTGGCTACACCAAGTAAATTAGAACGAAGTTCATGGTTTAATCACTATCGCATTTTTTCCTAATGTTTTAAAACGCACACCATTTTCTGGGATGATGGTAATGGTTAAATGCCCAGTTTTGCTGATGTTAAAATCAGTTGCTATTCCCGTTTTGCCCTTATGTGTTCCCGCAATTATTTGGCAAAAGTCTCCGTCTTTAAGTGCTGTTTCTTGCATTAGATTTTCAGTGTTATGTTGGACTAATTAAAGCTAGAGAAAAGTTTGAACAAGAAAAAGTTATCTGGCTGAGGATTTAAAAATATGTCATCATTACTTTGGAGTTCCTTCTCGCAAAAAAAAAAATCCCCAACTGTAATAGCTGAGGATTTATATGTTGTAATAAAAAGATGTCTTATTTATACTCAAGGAACAAACCATCGTCGGTTTTAGAAACTTTCAGGATGTTTTTTCCAGTAAGTCCTTTAAGGGTAGTATCCCATTTTTTGTTACTCCAGTCTGCTAATTGTGCTCTTACCTCACTTAATAGCTGTTGTTCGCCTTCTTTTACCAAAGCATACAATTCAGCTTCTTCGGCAGTAAGTTCTACTTTCTTTTTCTCTGGACGCATTTGAGGGAAGAACAATACTTCTTGAATGGTTGATTGATCGGTCATTAACATTACCAACCTGTCAATACCAATACCTAAACCTGAAGTAGGAGGCATACCGTATTCTAAAGCACGAACGAAATCATCATCCATGGCCATGGCTTCATCATCGCCTCTGGCAGCCAGTTTCAATTGCTCCTCGAAACGTTCTTTTTGGTCAATTGGGTCATTTAGCTCAGAGTAAGCATTACCAATCTCTTTACCCATTACAAATAACTCGAAACGCTCTACCAAGCCTTCTTTGCTACGGTGTTTTTTAGCTAAAGGAGTCATCTCAATAGGATAGTCGGTGATATAGGTAGGTTGAATTAAGTTAGCTTCTACTTTCTCGCTGAAAAGTTCATCTACCAATTTACCACGACCCATACTGTCATCAATCTCGATGCCTAAATCTTTACAGGTTTGTGCCAATTCAGCTTCGGTCATTTCAGATACGTCAATACCTGTGTATTTCTGGATTGATTCGTACATGGTCAATTTCTCATAAGGACCAGCAAAATCAATTTCATGTCCGCCAACTTTAACAATAGGCGAACCATGTATAGCTACTGCAATTTTCTCTAAACATTCCTCTACCATACCCATCATCCATACATAGTCTTTGTAGGCTACATAAATCTCCATAGAGGTGAACTCAGGGTTGTGTGTTCTGTCCATTCCTTCGTTACGGAACATTTTACCAAACTCGTAAACCCCATCAAAACCGGCAACAATTAACCTTTTTAAGTAAAGCTCGTTAGCGATACGTAAAAACAAAGGCATGTCCAAAGTATTGTGGTGGGTAGCAAACGGGCGAGCCGCTGCACCGCCGTGTACCGCTTGTAGGATAGGCGTTTCTACTTCCATCCAGCCTTGGCTGTCGAAATAGTTACGCATGGTGTTAATTACCTTGCTGCGGTTAATGAAGATTTGTTTGTATTCTGGATTTACGGTTAAATCTACGTAACGCATGCGGTAACGTAACTCAGGGTTGGTAAAACCATCAAATACGTTTCCTTCGTCATCGCGTTTTACAATTGGTAATGGACGCAAGGATTTAGAAAGTACCGTTAACTTATTTACGTGTACCGAAATTTCACCTGTTTGGGTGGTGAAAACATAACCCTCAACACCAACAAAATCGCCGATATCTAATAATTTCTTAAATACAGTGTTGTACAAGGTCTTATCATCACCAGGGCAAAGCTCATCACGCTTCAAATAAATTTGGATACGACCAGTAGCATCTTGAAGTTCAGCGAAAGATGCTGCCCCCATAATGTTGCGGCCCATAATTCTGCCCGCAATCTTGATTGTCTTGTATGCCGTTTTATCTTTTTCGTAGTTAGCTAAAATGTCTGCTGCATTAGCATTGATTTCGTAAGCCTCTGCAGGATATGGGTTAATTCCCAGTTCGCGAAGCTGTTTTAACGAATCGCGACGTAATATTTCCTGTTCTGATAATCCTATACTCATTAATTGTATTTTTTGCAAAAATAGCAAAAAACTTGGCTTTTACGAGGCGTAAAGGGGATGAATAATAGTGATTTTGTTTAAAGGGGAGTTTGGCTGGAAATATATGAACCCCGAAGGTTTTAAGACCTTCGGGATTTATGGTTAGGACTTCAGTGGCAAATGCACTTCTGCAAGCATGCATCTGGCACTGCCGCCACCATTTTGTTCAATGGTATAAAGAGGGGCGGTTACAATTTTGGAAAATGTTGATAGCGCTGTAATTTGCGTGCCATGTAAAGCTTTCAATGCTTGTTCTGACATTACTAGCAAACTTTCGCCATCTTTATTTTGCACTTCTAGCATATTTCCTGCAAAGTGGTTCATCTGGTCAAAGGAAATATCAATGACCGTTTTTTTGGTGGCTTTAAAGCTTTCTAAAACGGCAATTTTATCTTCGGTGTATTTAATGCTATCCAAACAAACTACAGCAAATTTTTCGCCTATGCACATCATCACATTGGTATGGTAAATAGGGAAGTTGTGGGCATCTACCGCCTGAAAAGCTACTACTTCATACCCGCTCAACATGGCAAAATTTTCCAGCACTTCTTTGTCTGTACGAATGCTTAAACAGGCGTAGGCAATTTTGTTGGTCCTGTCTAACACCATGCTTCCCGTGCCTTCCAGAAATAGATGTTGCTGCTCAAAAAAGCTTAAATCCGTTAGGTGACTTACTTCAAAGGTTTTTCCTAGGTAATCAATAATGTCCTTTCTGCGCTCTTCTCTTCTGTTTGGCGAATGCATGGGATATAGAAAAACGGTACCATCATCATGAAAAGACACCCAGTTATTTGGGAATATAGAGTCGGGAGTTGCGGGGTCTAAGGTGTCGCTAATCACGGTAACATCTACGTCATTTTCTCTCAATATGTTTACAAAGCCATCAAATTCTGCTAAAGCTTGGTGCTGTACATTTTCCTGTTCGCCAGCTACCTGAAATTTATTGTCGCCAGCGGTTTGTTCGTTGAATTTAAAGTCAACGGGACGTATCATTAATAGGTGTGAAGTTGTTTGCATTTTTTTCTGGTTGTTTGGGTTTTTAGCTGTTTGGTTTTTTGGATTTTGTCCTTGCTCCTTACTCTTTGTTCATTTATCCCAATTCGTCTCTCAAAATAGGCAAACTCATGCAGTGGAAACCACCTCGGGCTCTTGAAAGTTCTGCAGATGGCATCAAAACCAAGGTATCGGTTAAGGTCTCTGCATCTACTTTTCCACTTTCCAAATCTTGAATCAAATCCTGTACTTTAACCACATCAAATCCACTGGCTTTAAAAGCTTCTACGGTTTTGTCGTTACGGTCGTAGCCTAAAACTACGCCTTCTTTAATGGCTAATAGGTTACAGGAGTCGGTCCATTGCTCACGGCTATCATAAGGGAACGTATTGCCACCGCTATAAATTACTTTGGTAGGCGTGGTGCTGCCCAGATCATTTCTGCTAATGTCATCCAATAAAGCTTCTACGTGTTCAAAAACTTTTGGTTGCCCAGGTTTATCTTTATGGAACTGAATAGCGGTAGTAGATTCCAGTTTTTCAGGTTCTTTCAGGAAATGGATGGGCTCGGTAGCATCGTAAGCCGGGCTGTGTGCAATGCTATGTAAAATTACCCAAGTGTCACGCTTCACTTGGGTGAAAACGGTATCTAAATGCATATAGTCACGCTTGGCCGGAATTTTAACCACCGTTACTTTTTCCACTACATTGTTCTCAAACAACAATTTTATCGCTTCGTTCGCACCTTCTTCAGAGGTACGCTCGCTTACGCCAATCAGCACGTGGTTAGGGGCCACCATCATCACGTCGCCGCCTTCTAAAGTGGTACGGAATTCAGGTTCGTCGCCAGGACGCAAAAAATGCATGGTTGGATCGGGAATTTCGATGATGTTGTTTTGGTACGCCTCGAAAAATGGATGATTAAAGAAAATGTAACGCATCAGCATCGTTTCACGCACACGAGCTTTTTTGGCAGGTTTGTTCAACAAAATGTGATTGTTAATGGTGGTGCCTACATCACGCGTAAAGATGAGGTTGGGCACTGGGGCAAAAATCATGGTGTCATCGGCCATGGTGCCTGATATGAAAATCTCCGCTAATTCCTTAGGGTCGGTAGCGGCAAGTTTTAATTGCAGTTGATAGGTACAGCCTTCAATGGCACAAACGGCAGCGGTTAGTTTTTTGCGGATGTACTCGTCGGCCAAAATATCCGAAAGTAAATTCTGCAGTTCCACTACATTTTCGGAATTGTGGAATTGCGGATGGTTAGGTTTGTAAAAACCACGGTTAGCTTCTTCCGAGTCTATGTCGGAAAGTTTCCCCTTGATTTTTTCAGGATCCAAAAAGTACATCAATAACTTGGTGTAATAATCGTACTCGTCTTTTCTAATGGTGTCAAGATGTACAATATCTTCAAATAGCCAGTCTTGCGCTTTAGAGGGTACTACTTTGCCCAAGCCACTATCGGGGCTGTGTACCAGTAGCTTCCTTAATCTTCCAATCTCTGTAGTTACGCCTACTTTGAATCCGTTTCGTTGCATGTTCATATCATTTTGGTGTCGCCACAAAGCTATTCTTTTTTTTGAAAGACGCAAGGGATGTTAGTGGTTAGCAGTTAGTGGATAGTAGTTAGTGTTTGTTAGGTTGTTCCTGCAGATTGCGCTGATTTTTCCGCAGATGGGTTGGTTATTGCTTAATTGGCCATTGGTTCATTCCATTCATCGCCCGTCATGGAGAAATCTTTGAACTAATTATTCCCCGCAGATGGCTTGGTTAGTTTTTTGGTTGTTTGTTTAGGGTTTTTGAAAAGCAATTACAGTGTGACTTTTGGTAGGACAGTCCCGCTTTACGCTACAAGCCCCGATAAATCGGGGGCTTTCCACTACAATCGGGTTTAGAGGTGTTAGGGTTGTGCAAAGTACTCATCACATAATGTGCTACTGTATTTGCCAATTAAACCCGATAGCAATGGAAAGCCCGCAAGCGAGCGCCTGCGCTAGCAGGTGGCGAGCGTGGACTTGTAATGGATAGCGGGGCTAAAAGAGCAATAGTAATACTATCATTGCTTTTCTAATAATAAAGCCTAAAAACCTTTAGCTTTAGGCTTTAAGCTTTCAGCTATATTCGCTATTTTTGGCGTTATGAATTTTATTGTTGCTGGCGCAGTTAAGGCCGTTAAAGAGTTATATGGGCAAGATATTGCCGAAGATGTAATTAACCTACAGGAAACACGTAAGGAATTTGAAGGACAGGTAACCATTGTGGTATTCCCTGTGGTGCGGTTCTCTAAAAAGTCTCCTGAGGAAACTGGCAACGACATTGGTAGCTTTTTGCAGCAACACGTAGCCGAAGTAGTGGGCTTTAACGTAGTGAAGGGCTTTTTGAACTTGAGTATTGCCGAGAGCTACTGGGTAAACTTGTTTAATGGTACTTTATTAGCTTCTGACTTTTTGGTAGCTAAGCCAAATGGACAAAAGGTGATGGTGGAATATTCGTCGCCAAACACCAATAAACCCTTGCACTTGGGACACGTACGTAACAACTTGTTGGGCTACTCGGTATCGGAATTGTTAAAGGCTGATGGTTACGAAGTGATTAAAACCAATTTGGTAAATGATAGGGGTATTCATATTTGTAAGTCGATGTTGGCTTGGCAAAAATGGGGCAATGGCGAAACGCCTGAAAGTACTGGCCTAAAAGGTGATAAGTTGGTTGGAAACTACTATGTGCGTTTTGAGACTGAATTGAGAAAGCAACTCAAAGAGCAGGCTCACGAAGTTTTTGAAAATAACAATCTTAGCGTCTTTAATGAAACACAAAAAGAAGCAATAAGCCTTAGTCTACAAAATATAGATTTGTTAGAAGAAAAATTATCAGAGAAAAAGCAAAGTGAAGAACCGATTAAGGAGCTAGAAGAACTGATTAAATCATTAGAAAAGCAAATTAATGACAAGAAGGATGATATTACAGAAAAAATAAAGGCCAATACCCCATTAATGAAAGAAGCACAACAAATGCTTTTGCAATGGGAGCAGGGCAATGCGGAAGTGGTAGGTTTATGGGAAAAAATGAACGGCTGGGTTTATGCTGGTTTTGACGTGACCTATAAAAAACTGGGCGTTGATTTTGATAAATATTATTACGAGAGCAATACTTATTTGCTTGGAAAAGATACCATTGAAGAAGGGCTGGCTAAAGGTGTTTTCTTTAAAAAAGAAGATGGCTCGGTTTGGATTGATTTAACGGCCGATGGCTTAGACCAAAAATTGGTACTGCGTGCGGATGGCACTTCGGTGTACATTACCCAAGATTTGGGAACAGCACAAATGAAGTACGACGATTTTAAAATGGACAAATCCATTTATGTGGTGGGCAACGAGCAGGATTACCACTTTAAAGTACTTTTCTTGATTTTGGAGAAACTGGGCAAAAGCTGGGCAAAAGGCCTTTACCACCTGTCGTATGGCATGGTTGATTTGCCAAGTGGTAAAATGAAAAGTAGGGAAGGTACGGTAGTGGATGCTGATGACCTTATTGCGGAAATGGTAGATACCGCCAAGCAAAAAACAGAGGAATTAGGTAAAACCAACGACTTTGCCGAAGCTGAAAAAGTGGAACTATATGATACCATTGGCTTAGGTGCTTTGAAATACTTTTTGTTAAAGGTTGAACCTAAAAAACGTTTGTTGTTTGACCCTGCGGAGTCGATAGATTTTCAAGGAAATACCGGGCCGTTTATTCAATATACTCACGCTCGTATCAAATCGTTATTGAGTAGAGCTTCGTACCAATTTGCGCAGGCAGATTATGCCAACATTAAATTGACTTCGACGGAGCTGGACATGATCATGTTGTTGGCCAAGTATCCAACAGAGATTTCAAATGCAGCTAAGGCATATAGTCCAGCGTTTATTGCCAACTATTTGTACGAAGTGGCAAAGTTGTTCAATAAGTTTTACCATGAGGTTCCGCCAATTATTAAGGAAGAGGATGCAGCAGTAAAACAACACCGATTGAATATCTGCAAAATTGCTGCTGATGTGATTAAAGCGGGCATGACGATATTGGGCATTAAAGTGCCAGAGAGAATGTAGGAAAGTAAAAAGTGAAAAGTTGAGCGTTCAGATGACATTTCTAAACGCTCAATTTTTTAATCCCAACTCGCAACGTGGACCAAATCATTCATTTTATCAGTACTAACAGCACCGACTTGGCATTGCTTTGTTTGGCTGCTTTTGCTGCGGGCTTTATTGATGCCATTGTAGGTGGTGGTGGTTTGTTGCAAACGCCTGCTACCTTACTTATTTTACCTCAATATCCAGTAGCAACTTTGTTGGGTACAGTGAAAATTCCATCGCTTGCCGGAACTGCGGTAGCGGCGGTAAAGTACGCTAAACAGGTAAAGTTTAAGGTAGTGGTTTTGGTGGCCTGCACCTTGGCTGCCTTTGTGGCTTCGTTGTGCGGGGCATATCTGGTAAGCACTATTAACAACCAGCATATTAAGCCTGTGATTTTGGTGGTGCTTGTGGTGGTGGCGCTTTATACTTATTTCAATAAAAATTTTGGGGAGCAACAGCATAAAAGCCATACTTTGGACAGGCAAATTTTATTGGCCTGTTTGTTTGGCTTAATGATTGGCTTTTACGATGGTTTGATAGGTCCTGGTACAGGTTCTTTCCTGATTTTGGCTTTTGTTGGCATTTTAGGTTTCGATTTTGTAGGGGCCAGTGCCCATGCCAAAATTGTAAACGTAGGCACTAATTTGGCTGCACTGATTTATTTCAGTTCTACGGGTCACGTTTTATTCCAATACGCTATTCCCATGGCTATCTTTAATATATTGGGTTCTTTTTTAGGTGCTAAATTGGCCTTGCTCAAAGGCAATAAATTTATCCGTATCTTTTTCTTGATTGTGGTGTTTGGCACTATTTTGCGCTTTGCGTATGATGTGTTTTTTAGGGGCTAGGAGTTAGTGGTTAGTTGCTAGTGGTTAGTTGGGCAGTTTCGTTAAAGCGAGCGGCTTTTACTGGCATCCTGAAATGGTGAAGGATCTCATGAGCACGTATAAAGATTTTGGTTTGTAAGTCTTTTCGTCTTAATAGACTAATGATTTAATTATGGTTTAAAGATTTCTCCCGAATAGTTGGGACAGGGTTGTGGTCAGGATGACGATTTTCTGATTTGCAATAACGAATGAACAATTGAACCAATAAACTAACCACCAGCCCCTAAAGAAGAGAACCTTCGCATGCTCAGGATGACAAAACACGCTAAGGATGACAAAATAGGGACGGAACTAACTACTAGCCCCTAGCTCCTAATCCCTAATGAACAAGTGAACTAACCACTAACTACTAATCCCTATCATTTTACATCGAGCTAAACATATCTACTATTGTGCCGTAGCCCATCCAAATCATGATAATAACCACGGCAGCGCCCGTTAGTGTTAACCAAAGCGGTTGTTTATAATTCGAGCTAATTTTTGTTTTATAAGCGGCCAATAGCATTACGCCTAAAGCAATAGGTAAAATCAATCCGTTGAGTGCACCAACGGCCAATAATATTTTAACTGGTTTACCTATCCAAAGGAAAATAGCGCAAGAAATTAAGATAAAAACGACAATGATTTCTCTGTTGAATTTTAAAATTACAGGGTGGAAACTCTTGATAAAAGAGATGGAAGTGTAGGCCGAACCAACTACAGATGAAATGCCTGCTGCCCAGATCACCAAGCCAAATACTTTGTAACCAAACTGACCGCTGGCCAACTGAAATACTGATGCAGCTGGATTTGCGGGGTCTAGCTTTGCGCCTGTACTCACCACACCTAATGCGGCTATAAATAAAAGTAAGCGCATTACGGAAGCCAACCCAATGGCACTAAGGGCACCTTTATTCACTGCTGGCAAATTATCAATGCCAGTTTGGCGAGCATCTAACAAGCGGTGAGCACCCGAAAAAGTGATATAGCCACCCACTGTGCCGCCTACAATGGTGAGCACTGCTGTGAAGCTAAACTGCGTAGGGTTAACCGACCTAATGGCCGCTTCTGCCAGTGGCGGGTTGCTCACGTAAGCAATAAATAAAGCCAAGCCTATTTTAAGGATGCCCATGGTTTTGGCAAAAAGGTCCATCGCTTTGCCTGCTTCCTTGTAAATGAAAATGCCAATAGCAATAATGGCGCTAATGACGGCACCTTGACCAACACTAATGCCAAAGAGTACATTTAAGCCTAAGCCTGCACCTGCAATGTTCCCAATGTTGAAAGCTAATCCACCTAGAAAAACCAAGAAGGATAAAAAGTATCCTAAACCTGGGAAAACCTGATTAGAGATATCCTGTGCGGGTCGATCGGCTACGGCAATAATTCGCCATATATTTAGCTGGGCAATGGCATCTAATACAATGGAAAGTAAAATGACAAAGGCAAAACTTGCTCCTAGTTGCTCGGTAAAAACGGCAGTTTGTGTTAAAAAGCCTGGGCCAATGGCCGATGAAGCCATCAAAAAGGCGGCTCCAATTAATACGCTCCAGTTATATTTTTTTTTCATTTATAAGGTAGGTGTGCAAAGCGAAATTTCTTCAGCTTTTAGTTGTTCATAAATTAGTTTTGCAAAATTGATGGCATGTTTCCCATCGCCATGCAGGCACAGGGTTTGTGCTTTTAAGGAAATTATTTTTTCATTTACTGAGATTACCTGTTGCTGTTTTACCATCATCATTACTTGCGCCATGGCTTGTTGCTCATGTTCAATTAATGCAGTAGGCTGATTCCGTGGTGTTAGCGAACCATCATCCTGATAAGTACGGTCTGCAAAAACTTCTGAAGCGCTAGCTAGTCCAATTTGCTTGGCTGCGGTAATCATCTCGCTTCCCGCCAGGGCATACAAGATGAGATGAGGGTCGAAATCGTACACTGCTTGGGCAATCGCTTCGGCCAATAACTTGTTTTTTGCCGCCATGTTATATAGTGCACCATGTGGTTTCACATGATGTAGTTTAGCCTTTACCGTTTTTACAAATCCATAAAGTGCGCCAATTTGATGGATTGTTATTTGATAAGCTTCTGCAGGAGTAATGTTCATTTCTCTGCGACCAAAGCCCTGTAAATCGGGCAGGCCTGGATGCGCACCAATCGCAACTCCCTTTTCGACAGCTAAATTAACGGTATGTTGCATCGTACTACTATCGCCAGCATGAAAGCCGCAGGCAATATTGGCCGAGCTAATGTAATCCATTAAAATCTCATCATTGGAAGCATGATAAGCTCCAAATCCCTCGCCTAGGTCGCAATTAATGTCTATGGTTTTCATTACTGAAGTTTATCGTTTATTGCTATTTTCAAGGTGTTGATCTCTAATTCTTGTTCAATATAAAGCTGTTCAGCATTTTCCTGACTAATGTATCTAAAGGTAATATCGTCGCTGGGTTTCAATTGCGCACAGCGTGGAAGATCTATCGCTGCCACTTGTGCAATTCTTGGATAACCGCCCGTCGTTTGGCAATCGGCCATTAGTAAAACCAGGTTGCCGTTTCCCGTAACTTGTATAGTTCCTGGTGTTACCGCCGTACTTAGTAATTCTTCTTTTTTGCTGCGTTCTATAGCTGCGCCTTCTAAATTTAAGGCCATTCGGTTGCTATTTAAGGCAACTTTATAGCTTGATGATGCAAAATACAAAATAGAATCGCTTGTAAACCAACTAAATTCTCTACCTGGTACAACCCTAATGCTTTTGTCATCTGGGAAAAAAGATTTTGCTAAAATGCCCCATTTGGTAAATTTTGGCTTGGTACCTTTTAATTGGCTAAATAATTTTAAAGTGCTTTCAGACCAGTTTTTGTTATTCTTAAGTTTATCCCCTGCTATTAATGTTCTACCCTGGTAACCTCCAAAACCTGCGGTTAGGTAGGTACTTTTACTAGCTAAAACAGTTGGTACATCCCATCCGCCAGCAATAGCCACATAAGTTCGGGCGCCATGATTGTTGTTTTGCAGTTTGATCAGAGTTCCCTTAGGTAAAAACAAAGGCCGATAGGCGGGTAATTCTAGTTCACCGGTAATCAGGAGTGCACCTTCACCGCTGTAAGCAATGAGTAAATCAGTTGCTGTAATGAATGAGGCTGCGGCATAAGTAAATTCTATGGTGGCCAAGTCTTCAAGGTTGCCAATGGCGATATTGGCTAATCTAGCAGATAAGCTATCCATTGCTCCAGCAATTGGAACTCCTTGCGATAAGTAGGCATAGCGGCCTAAGTCTTGTATGGTACTCTGTATGCCGGCTTTATGAATGCAAATTTCCATTTCTATTGGCATGACAACTCATTAAATTCAGCCATGGAAATGGGTTTAAACATCACTTCATCCCCTGCATTTAAGAAAGATGGCTGATCACGATGAATATCAAACATTTTAAGAGGTGTTTGCCCGATGATTTGCCAGCCGCCTGGAGTTTTCAAGGGATAAATGCCTGTTTGATTACCCGCAATGCCCACAGCACCTGCAGGTAGCGATAATCGGGGAGTCGATTTTCTCGGACTGGCAATTCTGCGATCCATTCCACCGAGGTAAGCAAAACCCGGGGTAAAACCAATCATGAAAACCCGATAACGAGCAGCGGCATGAATCTCAATAACTTCATTAACGGTGAGCTTGTTGATTTGAGCGACTTCTCGTAAATCAATCCCAAATTTTTCGTCGTAACATACCGGAATGGTGACCACAGCTTTTGAAGTATGTTGAATTTGATATTCCGATTTTTTAAGCTGATGAAGGTAGTTGCTTACTTTCTCAAAACAGGTAGTGCCCACTAAATCTGAAGTAAGCACTTCCATTAAGTGGTAAAATACAGTGAGTGTGGTATAGGCAGAAACAGTAGTTTTAAAACCCGGAAATAAGTTTTCGCTTAGCAATTCCTTAAAGCTGTTGATCTGCTCGGCTGTCTCTTCACTAATTTCATTTCCAAATTCTAAGGTTATTGCCTGTTCACCCAGCGCATAGGTTTGGAAAGAATAACTAGATGTTGTTTCTTGTTGTTTATCTATCATAGGCTCACACTTAAAAACACCCATCACCTAAATGATAAGGGTTTAGTTTTTAGTGATTTAAATTTCAGCATCTATTTTGATAAATACAATAGCTTTTGGTCGTATAATTAATGTGAATTAGGGATAAGAAATTACCTGTAATTTTTTCAAATTTCCATTGGATATTTATTTTTTCTAGCTCGCCGCCGCTGGGCTCTTACTTTTTTCAAGTTTGTTAATTTCTTTTTATAGGTCTTCAAGCTTTCACTAGCGCTCAGGTTTGACCGCAAAAAGTAACAAAACCGAAGTTTACTGAGCTCATCAGCTTTGCTGATAAACTCTCGGTTGCTTATTTATTCAGTGTGTCGTATTTGTTTTTATTTGCCTTCATGCTTGCTCCGCAGGTTTCTTTTAAAGAAAATGCTTTGGCTAATTAGTACAATCCGAAAAATAAGAGACCGAAGAAGAGCAGAACAATGGATTTGGAGGCTATCGCAAGCAAAATATCTAATTTTTTTGCTTAATAGTATTAGTTAAAAGGGTTTTAACTAAAAAAACATGCGTATCGAATTTAATCATTTCAATACGCATGCTTCATGAGATTCTTTCTTAATAAATTATTTCTTCTCTATTGTCCCCGATTTAGTTTTTACGGTTCCTTTTCTTCTGTACATGGCAAAGCTCATCGGGCTTTTCGCTGGCCGTTCATCACCGAAAAGTACTCCCCAATGTTTAAAGCCTTCGCTTCTATCAAAAATAACTTTAAGTACCGCAATGATGGGCATAGACAGGAACATTCCCGAAATACCAGCCACCACTCCGCCAATGACGACGCCCAAAATAGACACAAGTGCATTGATCTTTACTTTGGAACCTACAATACGAGGCATCAGGATATTATTATCAAAGAACTGTACTACGGCAATCACCAACAATACGGTAATTACAGGTCCTAATTCTGTAGAAGAAGTTAAAGTAATTAATACCCCTAAAATGTTTCCTATTAAGGCACCAACATAGGGGATAAGGTTAAGGATGGCAAAAATTACCCCAATTAACAAGGCATGTTTAATGCCAAACAGGGTTAACGTTCCGCCTAGCAATACCGTCATGTAGGTAATTTGAATAAGTAAACCTACCAGGTAATTTTTAATAATGGCTTCTGCTTCATAGGCAGCGTCTTTTACTTTAGGATGGTGTTCAGCTTTGAACCACATGAACAAAAAGCGCAACAATATATCTTTATAAAAAAGGATCAGGTAGATGTAGATAGGGATAAGGCCCAGAAACACAAAGATACTGCTCAAGGTAACGGCAGCACCACTGGCCGCTTTACCTGCCATGTTTAGTAAATCATCACTTTTTTCGGTAATGAATTTCTTTTGTTTGCCAATAGAGAAGTCGGTAAAGCTACTGATCCATTCCTGTAGGGATTGCAAATGCTTGGCTACGTTAGATTTGATCTGTGGAAAGTCGTTTACCAAAATGCCAATTTGTGCAGAGAAAAACCAGATGATTCCTGCAATGAAGATGAACACCAATAGGATGGGTAGTATAATGGCCAATGCTTCTGGAAATTTATATTTTCTCAAAAAACGGTAGATGGGTAATAGGAGGATGCTGATAAAAAATGCCATAATCACAGGCATGATGATATCGCTGGCGATGGCAAAAATGCCGATACATAAACATAAGCCTAGCAGTTCGATAGAACGCTTTACGGTTAAGGGGAGTTCCTTCATAATTATAAGATGGTGTAAATTTTTAATGCCTAACACTAAAGTAAGTAAATTGTTTTGTTATTAGGGGTTGGTTCATTGGTTCACTAGTTCATTAGGGATTAGGTATTGGTGGCTAGTATATTGTATCATCAGTTAATGGAACCTTCACTCCACTCATAACTCACAACCTACAACCCATTACGATAATCCAAAAATCCGTACTTTTGCGGCATGATGTTTACCAACGATACCATTATTGCTTTATCAACGCCACCGGGCAGTGGTGCCATTGGCGTGATCCGTCTTTCAGGACCTGAGGCCATTAGTTTAACCAACAGCGTTTTTAGTGGCAAGGATTTGGCAAAACAAGCTACGCATACCTTGCACTTTGGCTTAATTAAGGATGGCGAAGTAGTAGTGGATGAAGTAGTGGTCTCTTTATTTGTTGGTCCAAAATCATACACTAAGGAACACGTGGTCGAAATTTCTTGCCATGGTTCTAACTATATCATTCAGCAGATCATTAGTTTGCTGATACGCAAAGGCGCTAGGGCAGCTAAACCTGGGGAGTTTACCTTACGTGCTTTTCTTAACGGAGCTTTTGATTTGAGTCAGGCAGAGGCCGTGGCCGATTTGATTGCTTCGGATAGCAAGGCTTCACATGAAGTAGCCATGCAGCAAATGCGTGGCGGTTTTTCTAACGAGTTAAAAGATTTGCGTGAACAGCTGATCCATTTTGCCAGCATGATTGAGCTAGAGCTCGATTTTGCGGAGGAAGATGTAGAATTTGCCAATCGCGACCAACTGCGTGACCTCATACAACGCATCAATAAAGTGTTGCAAAGGCTTATCCATTCTTTTGAAGTAGGTAACGTCATTAAAAATGGCGTTCCAGTGGTAATTGCCGGGAAACCTAATGTGGGTAAATCGACCCTTTTGAATGCTTTATTAAACGAGGAACGTGCCATTGTGAGCGATATTGCAGGCACTACCCGTGATACCATTGAAGATGAAATTAATATCAATGGGGTGGTGTTTAGGTTTATTGATACCGCTGGGATCCGTGAAACAGCCGATGTAATTGAAGCCAAAGGGGTAGAGCGCAGCTTGGAGAAAATGAAACAAGCCAAGTTGATCATTTACATGGTAGATGCGCAGGAAGAGCAAGCTGATGTGTTGAAGCAATTGCAGGATTTAGCGCAACAGCAAACATCTTATCTGTTCATCGTGAACAAAGCAGAGTTATTAACTGCCGAACAAAAGGAGTTTTACTTGGAGCATGGCGCTTTGCTTATCTCCGCCAAAACTAAACAGGGTATGGATGTGTTAGAGAATGCTTTGTTAGAAAAAGTAAACCTGAGCCATATCAATACCAGCGAAACTTTGGTGACCAACATACGCCATGTGGAGGCTTTAAAGCAAACGCAAAATTCGCTTGATCGCGTATTGGAAAATATCCATAATCCGGTAACGTCTGACTTTCTGGCGATGGATATTAAACAGGCCCTCCATTATTTAGGAGAAATTACGGGTACGGTTACGACCGATGATTTGCTGGAAAATATCTTTACGAAGTTTTGCATTGGTAAATAGGTTTGTAACTAACTGATAATCAATAAGTTATAAGTTTTAATTTTAAATTATTTTCGCAATTATTTTTTGATTAATTTATTGGTAAACAGTTTGTTATGTTTTTTTGGATTGTCTATTTTTTCTGCTTTTCTTAAATTTTTGTCCCTGACTTGTCCCTGAAATATACCTATTATAAGAATTTTTAGAGGGCTGGCATTTCATGTCTCTTAATTACGCTTATTGACCGTTATATCTACTTATTTTTAACTCCAATGGGTAAGTAACTAACGGAAATCTGAGCGAGAAGTAATAGTTTTTAGCGATAAGCATTCGCTAAAGGATGGAGCGCGTACTTTCAGTCTTTATTAATATCTCAAGATCGATGTCTAAGCCGTTTGCGATTTCGCAAAGGTAATAATATGAGGGGTTTATGTTTCCAGCTTCCAATCTTTGGATTGATTGCTGATCCTTGCCAATGGAGTGGGCTAGCTCTTTTTGGGAAATACCTCTCTCATTACGTATTTCACGTATTCTTTTACCGAGGTTTCTGAGCAATATTTCCTTTTCCATTGGAAACATAAAAGAATAGGAAACAACTTGGATGTTGTACAACGTATATGTTGTATTTTAAAATTTTTATATATGTTTGCCTTCAATAGCATATTTAAGCAGGATTAGATACTTCCAGAGCACTCTTCCTCAATTTCTCCCCATGAACAAACGGGAAATGAAGATCGTTTGAACCTTATTAGCTATTCCAATTTATTAAACTAGATGAGTTCCAATTTTACGGTAAAAAGGATTTGTGAGCATTGTGAGGGAATATTTGATGCGAGAACAACCGTGACACGTTTCTGTGGCCCTAAATGCAGCAAAAGAAACTATAAACAGAGGCAGCGGGCTGGTACGATAGCGGCCTCGGTCTTACGGGTCCGCACTATAATGGAGAAGCCAATAAGAGACCTGCAGGCAAGAGAATTTTTGAGGGTAAGAGATGTTGCCGAACTATTGGGCACATCGACAAAAATGATTTATCGGATGATCAGGGAAGGAGAGTTGGGAGCTATAAATTTATCTGTCAGAAAAACCATTATCCCTCGTAAGGAAATCGATACTTTATTTAAAGCTATGGAGTCCGTTACTACTTCATCTAAAACAGATGATGCGAGACCAGGTTTACAAAATAGTTATTCAATGGCAGAAGCACAGAAAAAATTCAATATTTCCGAAGCAGGACTATACCAGCTGATCAAAAGGCATAATATATCCAAATACAAAAATGGGTGGTATACATATGTGGCTAAAAAAGAACTGGATATTATATTCAACGTGGGACTAACCTAATGTCGAAGGTAACAATCCGCTACAGAACTATATCGAATGCTAAGCTCTCAGTATATCTGGACTATTCCCCTCCAATCTATAACCCATATAAAGGAAAATTACAGAGAAAAGAGTATTTAAAACTTCACATTTTTGACAAACCTGTTCGTAAGGCCGATAAACTACATAATAAGGAAACAATGGGGCTGGTGGAGTTCATCAGGGCAGAGCGTCAGATTGATATCCAGAACAGGAGGTTTGGATTTCTATCGGATACCGTTAGGGATTCTAGTTTCATAGATTTTTTTATGGGGTATACGGCAAAAAGGAGGAAGTCCACATCGGATAACCATGCAATGTCTATTCGATATTTTATTGCATTTGCGGGCAACGATATCAAGTTCGGTGACCTATGTGATTTTTTATGCGAAGATTATAAGAGCTTTCTATTGGGTGGGCCTGGAATAAGTAGGAGGGGTAAGCCTATAAGCAGGAATACGGCCGTGAATTATTTTGGTAAATTCAGATCAGCCCTTAGTGAGGCATTTGCCAAAGGGTTTATTTATATGGACCTATACAGAATTGTTAAACCTATAAAATCCAAGGAGACCCATAGGGACCGGTTGGATATTGAGGAGTTCCAACGGCTTGCATCCACATCCACTTCATCTGATCTAATGAAAAGAGCCGCCCTGTTTTCAGGTCTTACTGGTCTTAGGTTCTCAGATGTGCAGACATTGACATATTCGGAGATTAAAGGAGTAAAAGGAAAGTATTATCTACAATATATACAATCCAAAACGGAGGCAGCAGAAATACTACCTATTTCCGATCAGGCGTTCGAACTGACGGAAAAAAATGAAAAAAAGGAAGGCCATGTGTTCAAAGGTCTGAAATATTCGAGGCTCAAACTATTTTTTGCTGCTTGGCTATCCAAGGCAGGCATAGATAAGAACATTACTTTTCATAGTTTCAGACATACATATGCAACGCTACAACTGGAGCATGGTACGGATGTCTTCACCTTGTCGAAGATGCTTGGCCATAAAAGCCTTAAAAGTACCCAGATCTATGCCAATATAGTCGACAGAAAGAAGAAGGAAGCCGCTGAGAGGATTGTTATTGACCTGACTGGTCTATAAATCACACTTTTGTATATTGGATAATCTCCAAAAAAAAACTAACTTCAGTTCGGAGTATGAGTAGTGGAATATCCATTGTTTATATCTGTCTAATAAAAATAGTATTGTTGTAACCCAAATGAATAAAGGGGAGGTTGTGTGGGAAAGGTAACGCTAAGGGAAAAAACATTAGGTAATGGCAAGAATGCACTTTATCTGGATATCTATCCTCCGATTAAGAATCCAAAAACAGGTAAGCTGACCAGGAAGCATTACCTGAAAATGCACATTTACAGTAAACCGTTAACATCACTTGAGCGTCAGTTCAATAAGGAAGTGCTTATGATGGCACGAATTGTCTGTGCCCAAAAGCAACTAGAAATATACAAGTTTTATTTGTAATGGTAGTAGGTTTATTAGCTTCGCTTAGTTATAACAGTGGTTAAAAAAAATTGTATTGCAGGGAGCATGGAAGTCTGATCCTACTACAGTTCCATATAAATCGCTATACTTAAAAAAATCAATTCGATTTGCTCTTCGAACAAATAAGCTTTTTGAAATTTACGCCAAAAAGCTTTGCCCAGTTATGAAGCATCAGAAATCGATAGCCAAACTGTTCGGTATGTTTACTCCGATTACACTGCTACTTAGTTTAAAAGCAACTTAAGTCATCAGACTAAATGCTTTAATGCGAAACAGACTGGATACTTTTAAGCGTAAAGAATAGTTTTTTTAGGATATCCTCTATACTAAAAACAATATTTTTTTTCTCTTTTCTTAAATGCCTCTTTTCCTCCCTCTACAATTTCGGCGATATGTTCTCGGATCCCCATGCTTTTCAAGAGATCAGTTTCTGTTTCGATTTTAGTAAATGAATCTTCTAATGCCCCATTAACGTAATCAAATTTATAAGGGCAGCTTGAGTCGCTATCATTTTGACCTTTCTGATTTGCGACTATAATGTTTTCAGCATCTGCATTGACAACGATGTTCGGGTTGTGGGTGACGATGATGATTTGACGATCATGCTTTTTATCTCTCAAATAGGTGACAAGATCTTTTGAAACTGATCTGTTATCGAGATTGTCCTCTGGCTGGTCAATTAGAATTGGAGCTTTGGATGCACTTAGTTTGATAATTAGTTTCAATAACACAAAACTCGCTTTACCCGTCGACATTTTATGGATGGTATCACCTTCAGAAATTACCTCCCAATGGTCAAAAAAGAAATCATCGAGAATTTTTTTGCAGGCTTCGATTTTCGATAACCTCTTCATAGGATGGTTTCCATTAACTATCTTGACGAAAAGATCCTGAAGTTGTTCTAGAAGTTCTTTAAAAGTAAAATTAGAAAGAGCGGTCCTCCGTGTCGAGAATAGCGGGAGGGAACTGACATCAAAGCTTCTTAGGTCCGTGATATCTTCAATTGCTGCTTTTAATCTGGGAAAGTTATACTTAGGGATACCAGATATTTCAAGTTTGTCGTCTTCGCCCTCAATTGATCGTACACGAGGTGATAATGCAACGACAAGGGCTTCATATTCTTTGAAACTATTTTCGATCAGTTTATATATAGACTTTTCTTTCTCCAAGAGCGCGGTTTTCGTCGAATTGATGTCGGCGAGGATTTGTTGGATACTGCTTAATTTCTGTTGATCATCAAGTATACTCTTTTCGAGCGCTTCAATTTGGAGTTTTGATTGTTGACTTAGTCTTAGTGGCTCCAATTGCTTATCTAACGATGCCTTTCTTGTCTCTTTATTTGCCAGCTCTGATCTGATGATGCTGTGGTTAATCAGGTGATGCTGTTCGTTCATAAGAAAAATATCACCTAATGATTTGGCACTATTGGCCGCATCTTTGACAAAATTGAGCTTTGTCGTAAGGTCAGTTCGAATTTTGTCGTTCTCCAAACTACCTAATATTTGTGTTGCTTTTTCATCTAAGCCCTCTAAGCCTTGCTGGAGTTCTTGTTGCAATTTTAAGAGTTTGGAGAAATCGTTTAAAATCCTTTGATGGGAAATATTGAGCTCATTTAATTCAGTATTATAGGTTTCATATTCTTTTATTTTTTCTGGGGAAAGGCCAGATTGCTCATTTAACGTTTTAATTTGTTGTTGGTTGGAACTAATACTTGCCAAAATCGACTTAGAGTCACCTTTATTCATCAATTCAGTCTGTTGATTTGAGATCTTATCCAAGAGTTGGAAGTAATCGTCCACCAAACGATTTCTTTCGATGTCATTTGATTTGACCTTATCCAAAAACGAGGAATAAGCCAAGTTGCAATTTTGGTCTTCTAATATCAGTGATCTGATCAGTTTCTTGAGTGTGTTCCCTTGGGTTCTGCTGCGATCTACCAAATTTGAAAGGTAGTTTTGAGGGATGTATTTGATGTCTGGCAAAATACTGGGATCGTTGTCTTTTCGATGAATTGATTGCCAGCTTCCAGATTTTAGTTTGACATGGAAATCAAAATCAGTACTGTCCGTTGGAAAATTATAAAGATATTTTACTTGATTGTCTTCCGTATCTCGATATTTAAGTACGCTACTATCGCTTCTGTCGGTTAACAGTGTACGCGCAATATTAAAGAGTAAGATTGATTTTCCAGATGATTTTCCCCCGATAATCACGTTGAGGTTTTTATTGAGCTTAATTGGCTCTGGCGTAAAGCTACCGTCTTTGGTAATAAATTTCACCTCTTCTATTACAAGTTTTTCTTCCTTGAAATCAGGTTCACCGACTTGTACCTTTAAACGGTGGCTCGGTTCAAAAAGAATTTGTCTCAAACCTTCGAAAGTGGGTTGGGCCTTAATCCACGTGTGACAGTTAGCAATCCGGTCCTTATCTCTTGATGACGAGAGGTAGTGAGCGTCGCTGCAATCCAAGAGCAGATCGTTAACATTTTGTGCTTTTAACTGTTCTTTTGCTTTTTCGTAAGACTCTATTGATTCAGCAGCTGTGAAGATAATGTGTGCGCTGTTGATTATTGATTTTTTTGTGGCAATAGAAGAGTCGGTCCATTTTAGATCACCCCATTCTGTTTTACCGATAGCGATCAAATATTTATCCTTAAAGCAACTTTTATCCAAAGATTTAATAATGGCTTCATCATCGATATTCAAATTATCGAATCCAGTCTTTAAGTCCGATCCGTATTTGTCCTTTTGGCTTTCAGGAACCCCCTCCTTAATCTTTTTACCCAGTTCCTCTACACTTTGTCGTGTAATAGCTCTTGTCCATTTTTCGCCCGATTCAAGTGTATAGCTCTGTTGAAGGGTACTGAGAAACTGACTTTGTATGGTTTCCATATCAACGGTCTCGGCAAAAATAACATGGAGATTAATCCTTTTCAATGCACCGAAATCTACTCCAGCAAACTTGTCGATCCTAAATTCAACGACAGGTAATAACTGTAGATTAGCGAGTCGTCCCTCTTTCTGCACTTTTTTGAGCCTTTCGAAACCATCTAGAAAAAGGTAATCGTTTACCCCTATTACGGTAAATTCCTCTGGCAGACCCTCTAGGTCCTTAATGTATGTTTCCCAGGTGCTTTCATCGTTGTTTCCAAATTTTTGATAAATAGAGGAGGGAGTATGAACGTGTAAATCCCATTTTCTCCATATTGATCCGCTGTTACTTTTCACAATTTGAGTTGGTTAAAATAAATGGCTTGCCGTTTGGCTGTTAACTTCAGACAATTTAAATAAAATTACTTGTAGATAGAAAGGTTATGGGCTGTAAACTTAAAGGAATGAGCTGCCTATCTTAAAAACCGGCGATCAATGATGCCTGTATGTGCTAAAAAATAACCTGTACAAGAAAGTCCTTACTTTTGATGAGCATCCATCTTTTCGGCATCAGTATTGAAAAGCTCCCAGATTTGATCAAGGGCTGCGGTGTAGTCCTCATCGTGATTTCTTAGTTGATCCAATATTTCCTTAACATTTTGGGTGTATACATCGTTCCGTATCACAAAATTCGCATAATCTGAAATCGCATTTTTAAAACTTTCGGGCTTATCCGAGTTGATCCAGTCTTTTATAGTTAGTGCTGGGTTCAATAGTCCTACCAGAGATGCTGCTCTTGCTTGGCACTCCTCATCGCTGATATCTCGGCCAGGAACATGTACTGTCCTGTTATTTTTGTTGAAATCAACGTAAAATGCAAGCTCCTTTTCAATAGAGAACTTTCCCCTGGGAATTGGATTATTTTCTTCATCCCTTACTTTTGAGGAAAGCACAAGCCTTAAAGTACAGAAGAACTCATAAAAAAATGCCCTTGAGGCCTTAAGATCGTGATTGCGCCAATCTTTCCAAAACTGATTCCAATCCGTGTTTTCATCGGCTGTACTATATATGGCCAAGAGCGAAAAGGATTTCCCAAGCTCTTCCAAGGCCAATTCGGCAATGCCTAAACTGGGGAATTTTTTTTTATCATAATTAAATGCCAGATGGATAGAGGCTTGGAAAAGCTCCATTGAGTTATCGACGGATGCGTTGAATAAAGATTGTATCTCTTGTTTTGACAGGCTCATTTTAATGATCGTTATCTCTTGCCGATGTAGATCCCAAAATTTATATGCAGTGGTCAACGCCGGTTAAAAAGGTGTTGGACCGAGTTTGATTTTCTATGCCTAAAATAGATCTTCATCGTCTAATTATTGGATGACTAATATAGCAAAAAATCACACGGATGAACTTCTTTGTGGCAATTAATTAAGGGGACGTTGCTGGAACTTACCTTTTCGACAATTAAATAAATTCCAACTTCTGGACTGTTCTCGTTCAAGTGGATAACCCCCTTTTAATTAACCCGCTTAGTGGTTCAAAAAAATAAGGAGGCCTTTGTGTTTTTCTTTGGCTTATCGAATGTACAGCAGCTCTTACCGATTCAATAGACAGTTTAATGTCCCGTGGGGGCTTATAACTTTGGAAAACTGAAAATGCGTTATCGAAAGTAGAAAGGCAGGTCGAAAAGAATGAGTTGATCAACATATCCAATTAACAAATATGCAGTACTAGTTTTTGCTTATCAACCATCTTCTTTATGAACGAGCAATTAAGTATTTTTAGATGCTTTGGAGCTTATATGTTGACATGAGCTCGATTGATAATTAGCAACGGTTGTATGCAGGATAAAAAGTTATTGGCATTGGGTTTCAGCACTGTATTGATTGAGGAGATCCGAAAAAAAAGTTTAAGCCTAACGGGACTTCGTGGGATTAGTCAAACGGCTCTGGCAAGGATGGGATTCTCAGAGCGGGATGCCATCACCATCAGGGATAGGGTAAGCCGCAAGCCGATACCATCAAACATTGTTGACAGGATTATTTTTGAAACAGGCGGCGTCTGTTGCTATTGTGCAAATGGTAACCATGCCCAGCCTTTTCAAATACATCATATCAATGATTATGCAAGCTCTCGGGATCATAGTCCGACAAATCTAATGCTGGTCTGCCCAACCCATCATGTTTATATTCATCAAAGCAAGGTGAGTTCGAAAGAGCAGCAGGAAATTAAACGTGCATGGACAAGCATGTGGGAACTGGCCTCGCAATATGTTGCCAAAGGTCTGACATTCCCTTTTGGCGCATTCGAATACATCGATTACAGTATTCCTGGAAGTGTCACGGATATTTTTTCTTTTGGCCCGGCCAAACCCCAGATGTGTGAAAAGTTGGCAGAAGGCCCTCTATTGCAGAATGCCCTGGGCATTTTATACGATCAGAATAAGATACTGATCACAGGGGACTCCGGTTCGGGAAAGACAACTTTGTCACTTGCCCTAAGTGCGAAAGTGGACAATTCCAAAGTTTATCGCTATTGGGTGGGCGAAAAGGGGAGTGCTGAGACTATGCAGGAGGTCTTAACATTTTTAAGCTTTGCCATCAAGCCCATCGTGCTGATCATCGATGATGCCAGCTCCAAAATAGTCGATAGCCATATAGAAAAGATATTGGGCTTTGCACAAAACGACAAAAAGCTGGTCGTCGTCAGCGCCAAGCAGGACCTGTCCATAGACAGTCGCCTTGAGCAAAGGGTGGCGGGGCTGGTCTTTCCGGTCACATGGTCCGCTTTACAGCTTACGGTGAAGGAAAACATGCAGCGGCATGAGCATGTTATTTTAGGATACCTGAAGAGCAAAGGGCTAAATACATACAATGGAAGGAGAATCGGCTATGCTTTGGCTGATACGAAGTTCAGTGAGGTCCTTGATTCCTACGCTACCGGAACGAACACCGTTTGGCAATTCATTTTCATGCTCGCATCGGGAAAGGAAGTGCTCAAGCGTCGTTTAGCAGAGCTTTACGACAGAGGCAGGCTGGATCTGATGGTCATGTTCTTGGGCGTAAACCATATCGCTACCGGTGAGCAGGGTGCCTCCTTAGCGGATATACATGACTTTTATCGGATGCATCCCTATTTTGAAAACCAGTCACAACCAAGTTCGGAGTGGCTGAATGCCCAGCTTGATCAGTTGACCCAATGGGGGATGATCAGAAGAAATAGGGATAGGTACAATTTGGCCCATAGGATGTTGGCACTAAATTTCCTGGAACTTTCTTATACAGGCGATAAACTGAATACGGATCTTTTACTCGATATGTTCTTTGCCGCTGATCGACCGGCAAGACAAGTGCTGATCTTGTGGTCCTGGCTTAGGGATACTGTAATTGGCAGCTATGTATCCAAGTGGATTGCCTCACTTTCGCCCAATCAGTGGAAACAGCTTACCGATCAGGTGATGGATGAAGGTCTGATGTGGCTGAATGTGATGACCATTATGTTATCAGGCTTCAGTGAGGTGCTGGGCCATGTCCTTAAGGATAGGGGTGAGGCCGTGGCAAATATCATCGGTAAGCAAGGGAAGGGAAGGCTCAATGATTTTATACAGTTGTCCACGCCTTTTAAAAATAATGCTCCAGATAGCTGGCAAGCTTTACTCCAGAAACTTGACCAAAAGAAGTTCTATCAGTTGATTCTCCATGCTAAAGCCTGGGAACTGTACAATCTGGATTCTTTGTTCAACGTCATACGGGAATTGGGATATACTTCATGGATACTTTCGTTTACTGGACAGTTTTCAAAATCCGATTTCAAATATATGGCCAGCCGCTTGGATAAGGGAGATGTACAGGCATTCTCTGGTTTGATCAAGTTTTGGAGAAGATTTGTATTCGATATCTCTGTTGGCGAGTTCGTCGAGTATATGGCCTTTGTCCCCAAAATCTTGAAAGGCTCCGATATTAAGGATTATAGGTTCGATTTTCATCATAGGGGATATAGTGAAATAATGAGCTTTCCTGAACTAATAGACAAGATTATGGAGGAGCTGGATCCAGATCAAATGGCCAGGGAGTTTGTAAGCCTTACCCCTGATCATTGGGCAAATGTGCTGCTTCTTTCCTACCTGTCGGAGTATGGCCAACATAGGGCAATTGCTGACTTTATGTTTAAGATAGATTTGGATAGGCTTATACAGAATATCGAAATTTATTACCTAGACCACCTTCATGGCTTTCGATTAATGATCTACCAGTTGACCTATGACAAAAAGAGAAGAAAGGAGATTGCTGTCCGGTTGAGGCCCTTGGTTGATCGGGCAGTTCAAAAGAGTATTTCACAAGGTTACAAAGAACATGAAGACATGCTATACGCGTTCAAGGAGATAGATGCCCCATGGGTAGACGATTACTGTTTCCACAGAGGTATTTTATTGAAACAGCATAAAAAGTTTATCGGAGATGATAATGACGGTCTTAAGACAAATGCTTTCTATCTCAAGGATCTCGATTTGGATGGATTGATGCCAGCAAATAAGATTTCAGTTGGTGACCCTGGAAGCTGATCTCTGTTTTGGTACTTCAGCCAATTCGAATAACAGTCGAATCTTGCAATGGGATTTTATTTTGGTATATTCGAATGCCACCTCTCATGTTATCCTAACAAGACACCTTAGACTATGAACGCCCTCTATATCACTCCTATATTTACCCTATCGGGGATTTTTCTTGGCTGGTTCCTAAATCAGTTCGCCAATTGGCACAAAAGCCGAAAGGAAGATAATGTTGTTCGGAAGCAGACAGTTTTTTATCTGCTTGAAGTTGTACACCAATTCAGAAGGATCAATGCGTTGGCAGGTGGTGGAATGGTCAGAATCCTCACAGAATTGGATCGTGCATTTCCCCAGCTCAATCTCAAACAGATCAGCGAAAATGAATTTGAGCAGGCAATGAACCAATGGTTGAAGCCGATTTTGATGGCCCAGATGACCGAACGGTTGAAACTGGTGGCGATCGACTATGAGCAAACCCTCAAAACCTTATCGGGAGTCGATCCTGTGATTGCCTATTATCTCAAGGGAAGGGCAGATTTGTTTGAACACCTCAAACAGTTCACTCAGACGTTCGATAGCGAGGTGTTACAGAAACAATTGAATGGCGCAGGACTGGAGCAGGCACAAAAGGTGATGGGCAAGCTCAGTGATAATTCAATGTTTGCTGACGGGCTTAAAGTGATAGAAGACCAGACGCTGGAAATAGCTGCCAAGATTGGTCGAAGGACCAAAGCTGAGGTGAGACAGATCATCAGGACCGATCCTGGTGCCCAGGCCGAAGAAGAACTGCGTGAAATCCGCGACTTCGTCCAGGATTTTGGAAAGCTGCTTTTGGCAAACGATATCCGATGAAATTCAGATCGACTTTTTCAAAGTGGCCACTTTTCCGGCCTCTGGTATCAAAGTATCCTATCATTTTTATCCTTCAGCGCCATCAGGCGGCGGTGCCGAACAACGTCAAGGATCCATTTCTTGTAATCCTTGGAATCGGAGAGGCCAGGTACGATACCATTATACCCAAAATTATAGGGGAACTCCTCCAGCCAACGTGGGTTATTGCGGTTGATATAGTTGCCATAATAACCGATGATCTCGCTATGTACCTTGATCAGTTCAAAGATGTTCTTGGAAAGCAACTTGGAATATCGGTCTTCTGACTTCGCCTGCTTGGTGTGGATGATTTCGTTTCTGATGTCTTCCAGCTCAACAAATTTGCTCCACCATTTCTCGCTTGTCGGATTAGGGGTTTCCAGAATCTTGGTGAGTATTTTTTTAAGTTTCTCCCTTAATGGAAACTTACGTTCAATAGCCTCCTTAGAATAGATTGTTCGAACGCCATCTTTTTCCTCTTCGTGTTCGAAACCCTGCGGGATACAGATGTTGACCAAAGCTTCAATTGCGGTGTAGGCAAAGATGACCGAGGTAATGATCAACTGAAAATAGTCAAAGTATTCCCTTTGCTGTTCGATAAGCGGAAAAGAACCATGGTAATGCTTGTGCCTTGGTAGGATGTGCTTGTTGTAGAATTCATGTGCCATCTGTAGGTTTTGCTGGCAAATGTTGGAATAGATGGACACATCGTTGGGCTGAAGCATGAACGTTTCCAGGTCGTCAAAGCTCAGTACCCAATTATTGTCCATGATCTTGTAGTCATGGAGATTGTCTTTCTGTAAAACGATCCATGGTTTTTTGACTCGAAAATCATTTTTATTTAGGTATGTTTCACTGATCTTAGAGCTTTCATGTTCTAAAATGTCGATGACCTTCCAACCACTTTTAGTAAATATTAGGTATACGTTCTTGTCGGGTTGTTTAAAGACAGCGTTGATGGCAACGGTGGTTGGACTACTCTTGCTTCTGACAATCGTCTTGATGATATCCAGGGCAGCCAGGTAGGCTTCAATGATCTTCTGCTCACTATTCTTTCTTATCATGAACCTTAGTTTATAGCCCTTGCGTGTCACGAAGATTAGAATGATTGGATGAAAGTTCCCAAAAGGCGATTCGTTTTCTTCTCCAGACTCATCCGATTTGTTTTCGAACATTGCTAATAGCGATATGAAGTTTTCCTGGAAATTGGAAAATCCATCGGTTTGTGGAATGAAATGGTCGGTCATGAAGGTCTGAGAGATGACCATGTTTATGCATGATGGAACGTTTCGCCATTCATTGATCCAGTGCAGTTCATTTTCTCCAATCAGTTCGATTTGGCATATTAGTCCACTGTGGTTCACTTTTTTAATAACCATTTCGTTGGCCAGGTGGTAATACAAGTTTTCTGTCACCACAAATTTGATATCCCCGATAGAAACATTTATTTCCATTTTATAAATATAGTAACTCCTCATCTATATAAATGTGCTGAGGAATTGTTGAGGACCAAAAATTTAATCTCGATTAGTGGAACCTCGATAGTTGGTTAAATGAATTTATACATACAGATTTTCAGCCAGTTTAGGAATTATATGACAGAATACAATTTGCCAATAGACTAGTTCGATGGGCTATTTACTAGTTCTATAAACTTTCCTGAAAGAAGCAAAAGAAATATACTCCAGCTTTGTGAGCAGATTTTAAGTCTTTCGACCCAGCTAGAAACAGAAGCAAGATCTAACTCTATCCGTACATTCTCGTTGTCATCTTCTCTCGGTTCAGGATAAATGTGATCCGTAATATTGATCAAGGCATCCACATATGCAATGTCCATTTCCTCCGAGTAGTTGATGTCTTCAGTCGGAAAGATTTGCATCCACTGATGTAGATAGTCCAATATTGCCTGGAAGTACTTTTGAACCTCCTTCATGACCTTTTCAAGATGTTCTTTTAGGCGATCATGGTCGTCACTGTCTACAATTATAGAATTAGCTACATGCTCAAGGTCATAAATATGGTCTACCAGAAAAACCATATTGGCAAATGCCCTTCCTGCTTCCGTTATATCTTTGAAAGCGGGGTGTACGTTTGACCAGTTTTCAATCTGAAGCTTTTTCTTTGTCTCCTCATCTAATGCCATGGGTTGAAATCCGACTACACCCAATTGATCGAATTCCTTTCCCTGAATATTATAAAGCCGCACTTCATTCCAGACATTGTTAATGACCCTACCTTTTATAGTCTGGATAAAATAAAAATTGTTGTACCAAACATCAAGCATAAGGTATTTCAAGCTGGTATATTCAACATCTCCAATGGCGTTCTTTACTATGTAGAAGGCCACTTTGACTGCTAACGTGGATGAAATTGGGTTTGGGCTGTCAATGATCAATATAGGCTTGGAGCCGGGCGTATCGTAACAGTGGAATTTTATGCTAAAGTTATTTTCCTTGGAAGCTTTGAAGCAGTCGTTCTTAATCCTTTTTTCAAAATCGGTCTTAAGTTTTATGATTTTTTGATGGGAATTATCGCCCTTGAATTGGCCTGAAAGGTAATTTTTCCAAAGTACCGCATTCAGCAAAAGCTCATCAAATTGGACTCTGGTCAGATGATGGAGGTCAACATTGTTAAAGATTTTTGAATACTGTTCATTGAACTCTATTGAGTTTCTAATTGCATAAAACAAGTTGATCTGGGAAAGACGTTCTGTTTTTGCGTCTGGAGATTCTTTCTCATCAGAGAGTGATTTGATCTTTGCAGCCAGAGCCTTTGCCGATTGGGAAAGGAAATTCTCTATGTCACCTCTAAAGCGTGAGTAGGTTTTGAAAAATTGGCCATACTTGGACTTTAGTCCTTTGTTTATCTTTTCGGCAGATGCTAAATTATTGTCAGTAGTTCTTTTTACAAAAATACCCAGAGGATCGGTAATGGACTGAGGCTCCTTAATTCTGGTTGTAATCCCTGGATATTGATATGCCAAGATGGGAATGATTGGTGAATGGGTTTTGCCGTCACGAAACAGTTGGGTAAATGATCTGTTGAATTGCTTAATTTTTATAGCTATTGATCGTTCCCAATCATTTAGCTGGCGTCGATAATCCTCCCAATCTAATGGCCGATTTTCGTATTCGTATAGTGCTATAATGCTCGCATTGATTTCTATCCATTCGTCCAAAGTCAAATTTTCAATCGAAATCGACTTGTCTGTATCGTCTACTGGCGAAGAGATTGTCTGTAGTTTATGACCGTGACCTTTCGTGCTAAATTTCTTTTTATCGGGGAATGCGGATCTCAATAGGTCTATGATCTTAACTGAATATTCATTTGTTGATGACTTGCTTTGATCATTAAGGATGTCGACGATGTAATCCACTGAAATTTCGTCTTCTGTAATGGTGGTCTTTAATACTTGATATTCAAGCTTTAACTTTCCTAAAAAGAAATGGGCATATTTTTGTCTGATAATATCAAACTGTTCAGAGTATAAGCTAAGGCCCAACATCAGTTTTGACAGACCGAAACTATCCATCTGCTGGAAGGGGATCAGAAAATCAGTCTCCGTATAATTAAATTCACCTAGGTTAATAGTGGAAGGCATGCTCTTGTTCCAAAATAGCACTTCACCAAAACACCTCCATTCAAAATTTCCATCTGGTTTGCACTTTGGAGCCTGTACTTTAATAAAAAAGGAATGGGCAAAATCAAACAGGGTGTCCTTGTTGGTTAATCGATTATTTAATTCGCGATTCTTTTCTTTAGCTTCATCGTCGAAGCGTATTAGGGTCAACAGCTCTTTGATATTGATTGCCGTTCCAAAGGTGAAATCAAGTAGCATTAGCCATCCGTCTCCATAAATAGATCTGCATTCCTCAATAACAGCCCTATTGTCAGAGACATACTTTCGGGCACCTGCCCACACGAGAGCCTTTACCGTACTTCCGTACAGTGCCCAGGAGATGTCGGACAAATTGTTCATGTATGTAAGAAGTAGGTCCGTGGTCAGGATGTCTTGGTGGAGGAGTTGTACGATAAAAAGATGGAGGTCTTCGCCTGCGATAATGGGAAGACACTTTAGTGCATGGTCCGCTTTAAAGACTGTAAACTCATCAAAAAGTAGGTCCACTAGGAGCTTTGATCTTACTATATGAAGTCCTTGGAGATATTTTTTATCTGAAGAGATCTTCAGTAGATACTCGTTCTCTAGTTTTTCGACGGTAAATTTTAGATGGCTATTGTTGGGCAGTTTTGAGATGTCGATCTTTGCACCATAAGCATCAGCTAGGCAAACGGACATTAGCAGCTCAATCTCTTGATTATTTTCACTATTACCTTGCTTGACTAATTCTAGGACTTGTTGTTTAAGCTTGTTCCGCAGTGAGTCCCCTTGCGTTAAAGAAAACACGAACTCAAGCAAAGGGCTATTCTGGCCAGCTTTGATCCACGCTTCCTCGAAATCAGTGTAGTTTAATATTTTATCTCGCTCGTTAAGCGTGTCGTATATGCTCTTTGCTTCTTGCTCAGAAAGCTCAAGATCAAACTCTGTATGTTCGAATTCGATCCCAATTGCACTAGCACGATACCAGTCTTCACTTCTAATGGCGATAAGAAACTTCACTTGTATAAGGTGTGAAGTTTCACGAACAACATTCAACCATTCCTTTGAATTTGGCAGGACATTAATAATAAAGACTGCTGGGACATCAAGTTTATCACAAATTGAAGCGATGGCCAAAATTGATTGTTGGCTAGCAATTGCATCCTGCTGAACATTTAGTTCAAAAGAAAGCAGGTCATTTGCGTACCGATTGGTAAAACTATAAATTAATGCAGTTTTGCCTTGTCCAGACGCTCCTTTTACGATCACAACACTATTTTCCTCAAATTCCTTTTTTAATTTCTCAAGTTGTTCTTTCCTCTCAACTTCTAACCCCAATAGAATGTGCTCGTACCTGGTGAGGGTTGCGTTGTAGAACTCTTTTTCAAGCAGTTTCCTATTAGTTTCCTCTGTTGATACTTTATGTAGCGGGCGAAGTATTGCACCATACTGTTCATGGATTGCTATTCTTTTTGAAATGTAGATGCCAAACAATTCAACTTTTGAAAAAAGGCCTTGTGCTGAAATCAGTCGTTGTTTTTCGGCAGTTTCCTGCAGCCATTGCAATAGATAGCCAATAGTGGGGATTGGATCTATTAACGGAAAGTTTTCTTTCACCAGTTTGATCACTTCTGAAGCTATTTCATCTTCTTCAACTTTCAGGAATTCTGTTCTAGCTTTAACTTTTTTCCACTCATCAGCCGATATACCGTACTTCTTAATGGTTTTCTTATCTTTCTCAGAAAGGTTACCGCTTTGATTTTTCCATTGCAATAGTTCTGGACTTATCGACCCATAGGATACAAGAATTGGTAAAGCTTGGGGGTAATTGTTTAGATATCTCTTTATAAACGAAGTCTTATTTTCTGATAATAGATCAGAAAGGTTTAAAGTGCCCGATAGGTTTTTGAGTTGGATAGCATAAAGCAGCTCTCCATTCTCCGAGAGTACATCAAGGTCTTCCTCTCCCTCCAGCCTAATGATGTTGCGAGAGTTTATATTGTTCAGGATATAGTGTAACGAATAAAGGAATTGGGTGCGGTATCCCTTTAGAGCGGCAATTGCAGACATATTGAATTGTATAAGGTTTTGCCCTAATATGAAAAGAAAATTTAGAGCAAGCAAATTGTTCGGTTTTGAATTTGCTTAGATCTACTTCGGCTTTCTATACGCTGACAAGATAGGCGGTCTGGGCTCTCTATGTATAAGCGCCAAAACGAAATTTTCAAGGAAAGTTGGCTAGATGGCTACGGGTGAGTAGTATAGATCAGATCAACACAAAGGTCTGGTCATAGTTTAATATCCGTTTTTTTAATATTTTATTAGAGCTCAAGCAAAGTTGATGGTCATGTTACAGTCATTTAATTTTTATTTTATAACGGCTAAGTCTGATGATATTTGTCTTTAGTTTGTTTTTTTTAATTTCCAAATGTGGATCATATTTGTCTCGTTTTTATTGTAACTATCTGTAAATAAGTATGTTTTATATTCTGCATTGGCAAATAACAGCAAATATCAATAAATAACAATAAACGAAAAGGGCTAAAAATCATTGATTTTAGCCCTTTTTTATTGTGGCACCCTCTGTTATTTGCCATTGTTTACAAATTTTTTGTCCCCTATTTGTCCCCCAGAATATAATATTTGCAAAATGATAGATATTGGCGAAATAACTTCGCTTATTTCACCTTATCTACCCTTATTTCTATTTAATCTTGCTGATTTTTGATAGACGTATAATATGAGTTCCAACTTCACGATTAACCGTGTTTGTAGATATTGCGGAAACGAATTTGCCGCCCGAACTACTGTCACAAAGTATTGTAGCCATAAATGCGGAAGTCGTCATTATAAAGCTTCGATCAGGCAAACGAAAATTGATTTCAGTAATCAACAAACACAGTCGGCAATGGCTGTACATAAAACCCTGAAAATCGAAAAACAATTTCTTACGGCAGGTGAAGTTGCCGCTTTTATTGGCTCGTCCCCTCGATCTATATATAACATGATAAGCTCTGGCAGATTACGGGCATATAATTTGGGCACACGAATGATTCGGATAATGAGGGAGGACGTACTTAGCCTACTAGATAACAACAACTACGAGGCTCCCGTTCATCGTGAGAAAATGGAGCGGAATGCGATATTGGTTAAGAAAAACTGTTATTCGATAAAAGAAATCTGTGCAATCTACAATGTAACACCCCAGTTAATCTACCATCTTGTCAAGAGAGAAAATATTCTAAAATTTATGGAAGGCAGGAACGTCTGTCTATTGAAGAAGGCTGTTCAGGAAGCTTTTAACTTAAGACGTGACATTAACGTAAACTCTACGATACTGATAAAGAATTACTATACAGTTAATGAAGTAGTTAATAAATGGATTTATTGCTTATTGCAGCGAAAAAATAAGAAAAGTGCGACATGGCAGATATGTATATCTTTCATTGGTAGATACGTATGCTTATTTTAAAACCGTATAATTAGAGGCCTTATCGAAAGAAGAAAAATCTCTTAAAATAAGTCAACCGAGGACTATCATAAGCCACCATTTCCCTCAAAAAGATAGAAATATCCAGGTACAGAACGATCTATGAAACCTGAAGTAGATCATGGTGAGGAATAGCAAAATGAAGAAACTTTGTAAAAGTTTCTTCATGAATTTTCAAAAATTAAATTAGTTAATAAATAGTTAAGGGGGCCAAATATAGAATATTATCCCAGAGACTTTCCGTTTAAAGAAGGGCTAAAAAGCAGATAAATTTCCTATAAAAATGGAAAGTTATCAACGCTAGCGCGTTAAGTTGCTTAAAAGTATGTAAAAATATTAAAGCAAAGAGATGCCTCAAACATATTGATTAATATGTTCGGACCTTAATAGAATGATGGTCAAATTAGGTATTGCTATTTTCAGCTTAATTTTGTTGGGCCAAGCATGCATAGAATGGACAAGAGGTAGAATCAATTAACCTTTTCCACTTAAAGAGAAAAAAGGTTGAAGCGTTACGCTTCAACCTTTTTGTTTAACCATTAATGGTTATGGTATAAAAACGTTTTACAACCGTCCCATTTCCTAAGGTAGCTGTAACTGTTAAAATAACTGAGCCACTAGTTCCCGAAGTTGGAAGTGGCGCATCTGTAACGCCCCTCAAATCTTTCACAAGCTTACTAAAGGTATAACTTCCCCCACTTACGGTAACCGTCCCTAAATTGTTGGTGACATTTCCTGTTGGGGTAGTAAATGAAAGGGTCTTTACATCTCCTGTATAGGTAATGGCAATACTTACCGTTCCAGTACCCTTAGTTGTTGGCGTGGCTGTTGCATAACTAGAGTAGGAG